>Ga0315544_1000135_pt1 | contig 73482 bp, 92 predicted proteins | sample SalMarSW160130MG_2_FD_202543 | JGI IMG/M metagenome (GOLD analysis project Ga0315544, IMG submission 202543) | Salt marsh sediment microbial communities from the Plum Island Ecosystem LTER, Massachusetts, United States - Salt Marsh Sediment SW1601-130 ...
TTTTAAGGCTTCCTCTATAGTTGTAGCTAATTTGTATTTCGGAAGAACCAGTCCACACGCTTTTAATATATCCTTCGCTTCCTGTTCTAGTAACTGTAATCTTCCCTCTTCTCTCACTTTGTTTATTATTGAATATATTTTCTCTTTGTCCATCATAATATCCCTTTTTTTCTTTGATTTTTTTCTATTCGCAAATCTCCACCATTTATATAATGCCGCCATTGTAGAGACAGCTCTTTCAGGCTCTTCAAAGGAAGGAATCCCATTTTTATTGAGTTTTGTTAACGCTTTTTCTCCTTTTTCTCCGCCAATGAGACTGACAACTACAGGCTTTTTTGTTTTCGCATTTTTTACTTCTTCTATTATATACTCTGCAAATTTGTCTGTATCAACAACTGCAGCCTCGCAATATAATATTATAATAGAATCTATCTTTTCTTCTTCTAAAGCTTTTCTCAGTATAATCTTATAAGAATCTTCTCTGCTCTGTCCTGTTATATCAATAGGATTTTTGACCGACCCAAACTCTGGAATTAATGGTTCGAACGTATCTTCAAGATATTTATAATCATCCAGAAGCTTTATTCCTTCTTTTTCACATGCGTCTGTAGCCAGTACGCCAACTCCTCCCCCGTTAGTTATTATAAGGCATTTCTCTCCCTTGGGTATAGGAGAAAGGCTCAACATTCTCGCCCATTCAAAAGCTTCTTCCATAGTATCTGCCCGTAAAATGCCACTCTGTTTAAATGCGTATGAAAAAACTTTATCACTGCCTGCAAGGCTACCAGTGTGCGAAGCAGCTGCTTTGGCTCCCTTCTCAGTTCTCCCGGATTTTATTGCTATTATAGGCTTTTTAAAACTTGTTTCCAAAGCAGATTCTAAAAATTTTCTTCCTTTTTTCAATCCTTCGATATATAAAAGGATCACCTTTGTACTCTCGTTGTCTTTAAGAAAATCCAGAAGATCAGAATCATCTACATCGGCTTTATTCCCCACACTTACAACAGCAGAAAGTCCTATATTCTCTGCTCTTGTTTTGTCCATCAGTGCTATTCCAATGGCCCCGCTCTGGGTGACAAAAGCTGTATTTCCCTTTAAAATGTCTCTCGGTCCGAAGGTTGCATTGAGACAATGAGGCGTATACACAACTCCGAACACGTTTGGTCCTAAAATTCTCATTCCATATCTTTTCGCGATCTCTACAAGTAGAGTCTCTGTTTTCGAGTCTCCTATCTCGGAAAATCCGGAAGATATTATAATGACAGCCTTTACACCTTTCTTTCCACATTCCAAAACTACCGAAGGCACAAATTTGGCAGGTATTGCAATTACAGCCATCTCTATGTCTTCTTTGACATCTAATATAGATTTATAAGCCTTAAATCCCATTATTTGCTTTTTTTTAAGATTTATAGGATAAATTTTACCTTTATACCCGTACTCTATGATATTTTCCAAGATCGCATACCCTACCTTTCCTTTTTTGGAAGAGGCTCCGATAACAGCTACGCTTTCAGGAATGAACAATTTTTCCAATGACATTATAACTCAATGAATAAAAAATTTTAAATAAGTTTCTCATTGAAATAAGGACAATACTCAGTTATGGGACATTTATCGCAGAGAGGTTTTACAGGTTTGCATATATTCTGACCAAATGTTACCAAAATATCATTATACTCTTTCCAGTATTCTTTTGGAAGTTTTTTTCGGAGAGCAAACTCTGTCTCTTCCGGTGTCTTTGTACTGACATACTTCCATCTATTACTGATCCTGTGCACATGAGTATCTACGCAGACACCATATTTATCGAATCCCAAAACTAAAACTAAGTTAGCTGTTTTCCTCCCGACTCCCCTCAATTTCAGCAGATCTTCTAACGTGTCTGGTACTTTTCCATTGAACTTTTCTATCAACTGGTTACATAAAATTTTTATATTCTTAGCCTTCGTTTTATAAAATCCCACTGGATATATGAGTTCTTCTATGTTATCGAGTTCTAAAATCTTCTCAGGGGTGTCTGCTTTTTCAATCAATCTTTCAAATGCTTTCTTAGTCACATCGTCTTTTGTCCTCGCACTTAAAACTGTGCCTATAAGGACTTTAAAAGGTTCTTTTTCTCTAGATATTCTTGTAACTATAGGCTCCTTAAACTGTTTAGTATAATCTCTAAGAATATTTAAAACAGTCGATATGTTATCATTGGATATCATTACAACAAAAAGAAATGAGGGTATTTAAATTTTTAGATTCGTGGTTTGTACAATTCGTCTCTATCAACTCTCAATTTTTTCAGTTCAATTCTACTATGCGATGGACTCAAGACCCCTTCCCCCGCACCTTTTTTTCTTTAGAAAAGAAAAAAATGCGCCCGAAAAGAAAGAAAACAAACTCATACTTGTGAGATCGCTCCACATGTGGAATGGACGATATCCATGAATGCGATTCTATGGTTAAAGAGCGGTACTATAAGTATGTGGTGGATTTTAGAGAAGATAGCTCTTTTTAGTAAGAAAACTCTAACAATCGAAAGATTTTTATGATATACGTGCAACAGAAAAATCATGAAGAATGAATTAAAAGCAAGATTAAAAAAAGGAGAGAAGACTGTAGGAGCATGGATCACAACTCCCCACACAGATATATCGGAAGCACTTTCTACACTTCCTTTTGACTGGTTTGTATTTGATCAGGAGCATTCAGCCCTAGATGATCAGATTACCCAGCAGCTCATGCAGGCGATGAGAGGAAAGAAAGTAACACCAATTGTGCGGGTGGCCTGGAACGATATGGTCATGATAAAGAAAGCCCTAGACACAGGTGCACAGGGAATTATAATTCCATGGGTCAACAACAGGGAGGATGCCATTAAAGCTGTAAAGTTCTGCAAATATCCGCCCGAAGGTGTAAGAGGGTGCGGTCCTCGAAGAACGATTCTTCTTGACCCTGATTACTTAAAAACAGTAAATGATGAGCTTCTTATAATAGTCCAGATAGAAACTCAGGAAGCAGTAGATAATGCCAAAGAGATCATGTCGGTAGATGGGATTGACGCCTTTTTTGTGGGTCCCTTTGATCTTTCAGCTTCAATGGGTCTCATGGGGCAGATTGCACATCCTAAAGTCCGAGAATCTATTAACATGGTCTTCGAAGCTGGTAAGAACGCAGGTATATCCTCTGGTATATGGCAAGGTGCAGGGATGACTATTAGGGAAAGACTTGAAGAAGGATGGCAGATGGTGGCCCTCGGGATGGATATAAACTTTCTCATGGATGGTGCTCAGAATATGCTGAGAAATGCTGGAATTTAAAAAAACTCAAGACTTATAAAGATCCCTTTCCCACTTTCTAATAATATTATACACTGATCCATAACTTATCCCTTCTCCCACAGGGAAACTCCTCTATCAGATTTGTGAGAATAGAAAAAGAGGTGTAAATATGGAGTATAATGGGGGTTGTAGTTTAAACGAGTATAAGAAACTAAAAATAAAGATCCCGCCCAATTCAATAGATAGTAAAGAAAATTTGATTACAAAAAAATTAGGGCTTACATGGGGGAGGAACTGTAAGGGTATATATGATTGATGTCGATATCTTCAGGGGAATGAAGAACTCTTCCTTCCATACCCCCCGCGACAGTAACGATCTGACCCGAGATGTGACCTGCAAGGATATCCGAGGAAAGAAAAACAATTGCTGTAGCAATGTCTTCAGGACGAGCTATCTTCTTGATGGCTCTGGTCTGGAGTGCCTTCTTCACTATATCCTGGTCGTGAATAGACTTCTCTGTCATTTTAGTGAACGTCCATCCCGGACAAACAGCATTTACTCTACCAGTAGGGATAATTCGTATGATTTCGTTCTTTAGTGACAGCGTAAGCCCGTAAGTAATTCCTGCTTTTGCAGTGGCATAATCAGCATGTCCCTCTTCACCAAAGATCGCGGCTGTGGATCCCACAATGACAAGAGAAGCACTTTTTGGCTTGGTACGTTTTAAAAGCCGAAAGAACTCTCTGCAGCAGAGAAAAACGGAAGTTTCATCACTTAAGATCGTATGATTCCATTGTTCCAGGGACATTGTATGAATGGGGATGTCCTCATCAGACCAGATACCAGCGGTGCAGATCAGAATATCCACTCTCCCGAATCTCTCATAGGATTTTTCAAAAAGATTTTGAACATCTCTTTCTCTTGTTAAATTCGCTTGAACTGCAAGGCTTTCTACTGATAGCTCTTTTTGCAGCTGCTTAATTGTTTTCATATTACTTCTCCAGTGGAGAATTAGCTTTGCTCCTTCTTCAGCAAATATTCTGGCTGTAACGCTCCCAATACCTCCCGAAGCTCCTGTAATGAGAACAATTTTGTCCTTAAGGCCCGTATCCATATATGAGTATAAATTCTATTATTTTTATATCTTGTGTAAAATGTGGCGGTGAGTATAATTCATGCTATAATATCAATTTCAACTTTCATACAATCACCTCCTTCAATTTTATTTCCCTAACAAATATCTCTCTTCCCTCAACATCCGTCCTCAGCACCCCAATCTTCTTCTCAATGTGTTATTATTAACTCTCCAGTTAATAATCCCATTCATATCTTCTTCACAGTTACAAAAATTATTTAAATGCCATCAAGGAAAAAAGTCATGCATTACTATAAGTTTTTAGGAATTTTGATAGTTCTGCTTTTTTTAATTCCTCTGGTCAGTAGTGAGGAGATTACATGGAGAGAATATAACGATAATCCAATATTTGGAGAGTGGATAGGCGGTCCAAAAGCTTACTATCCAAGCATTTTATACGATCCTGATGAGTTCTCGGGACACGGTATCTCTGCACGATATAAAATGTGGTATGGTACCTCCGGGGGACAGACTGGACTTGCAATATCTGATGATGGAATTAACTGGATCGATTATGGTGTCGTAATGACCGATGGTTACCATGCTACAGTTGAGTACTATCCAGACGGATTTGCTGGAGCGAACAGCGGTGACGATCCCAATAGCGGCACAATGTACTATCGAATGTGGTACTGGGACTTAAATTCAGGTGTTCCCGGCAGTATATATGGTGTTGCAGCCATAGGATATACCGAATCTCCAGATGGAGTAAACTGGTACAACTATCAGTCGCTTCAAAACGGTACCATACCTATAGTTACAGGCATATGGTCAGATTGGAATAGAGGATCATATGGTCCCTGCGATATTTTATATAATCCGGATGCCGCAAATACAGGAAGCAATCCTTTTGATTATACTTTTGTGATGTACTATGACGGAACCACTGGAGGAACGGAAAGTATTGGTCTTGGGTACTCAAGCGATGGAATATTATGGAACGGTTATGATAGTAACGGTGATGGAAACGCTGATCCAGTTCTGGAAGGAACGTATGTCATAGGAGACTGGGACTATGATTTTGTTAGTAGGGCCACAATTATAAAGACTGGATCGATGTACGAAATGTGGTACTCTGGCGGTACAGGAGCTATGAATAATGGTATCGGATATGCTACTTCATCTGACGGTATAAGCTGGACGAGAGACGAGAACAATCCGTTTCTTCACAGAGACGATGGTTATCCATGGCGTGAGGAAAGGACATACTGTCCCATGGTTATCAGAGAAGAAAATTCCTACAAAATGTGGTTCGCTGGCAAAGGTAGCGGCAACTATTCAATCGGATATATAAGCGGCTCCTCAGAGACTGAGATATTACTGCTTCCTTTTTCTATAAGAAAACTCTTTGGAATAAACATCTTGAATATTAACTCTGGAGGAACATTTGCCGTACAAAATGGAGTTGAGATAGGGAATCTATCTCTTGAGAGAGGAACACATACGATAGAGATAGACGTTTTTAACACTGGAATATTAAAGGCATACCATGTGAAAGTTGAGATAGAAACGCCAGAAGGTATGGAATTTGAAATTTCTCCAGAAAAAGTTAATATAGACAGGAGATCTGTGCAGAGTTTTAGTATTACTCTGAATATCGCAGATGACATGGAGAGCGGTGATTATATCCTAAAAATGAGAACCGTAGGAAATTTTGCTCAGGATATAATATACATAAAAATTCATGTAGAGTAAAGAACATCCCTTTTGTTTTCTATTTTCTCGTTGTTATATGTTTTTATCAGAGTGATTTTCTCAGCTTTTATGGTCTTACCGTACCTTTCGAAAAGATCGTCTCCGACAATGAACTGTTTCATAGTTATATCCACGAGGGTATTATCCACGACAGCTATGGTATGAGAGATAGGCTGGATCGATGGGTCTTCTGAAATTATATCTATAACATAAACGTTCGCGTCGTACCCATTGTATATGCATGCGGAAACATAAAGAATAGTAAGATCTTCACAGTCCCCTCCTCCTAAATTTATAGTTTCCTCAGGATAGAAGATCGTCTCGGGAAGAACACTTAAGACGAGTTCATCTCTGTCTAAAGGAACCTTTATCCATTCTTCGTTCTTCAGATCATAAGCTAAAAAGAAGTTCCACTCCTGAATACCTTCAGATGTCATAGTGAAAGGATCATAAAAATAATAAAAGTTATCTATTATATAATTATACAGGTTCTTTAAAAAATCATCTTTATCTATATTTTTAACCATATTTTCAAGTTCTTCCGATTCTTTTATGAACTTTCTTGGATCTTTTTGATACTCCTCTATATTTTTTTCCAGAAAATAGCTGTATCTTTTTAATATATAGGATAGCCTCTTTTCTGAGGATAAATATAGCTTATTTTTCTTATCTAACTCTTTTGAAGCTTCTTCCAATCTTTCAATTTTCTTTTTCTTTTCTTCGATCTCTGAATCTTTTTCTCCAATATCAGAGTTTAATTTCTCCTTTTCTTCATTCAAGGTTTTTATTTCATTTTCTAAATCGTAAATCGCACTGTCTTTTTCTTCCAGAAGATCCATCAGCTCGGTACCGTTATCAATGTTCCTTGTTATTATGATATAGTTACTTTTGGCTGTTTTAAGCCTTATAATCTGAAAACTGGCAGCGTAACTTATAACTAGGGTAATTATAATCATAATTGTTAAAGCCACTATTGCTTTGTCCTTATCTGAAAGATTCATAATTTATATTAAAGTCTATAACTTATATATTTTTCTAAGAGAGAAAAGCAGAGATTAAAATTTCCTTTAATTTTTCTGTTAAAATCTCTGCATCCAACTCAAATCTTCTTTTGCAGAGTTCAAAAACTTCCTGATCATACTCGTTTAACAACTTATCTATCTTCTCTTTATTTATCTGGTAATTCTCCTGTATCTCTTTGTATCTTTTAGAAAAACCTTCTATGTAAGTATCTATTAGATTTTTTAACCTCGTTTTTGTTATATCTTCAGAAATATTCTCAAGGCCAACTTTTTTGAATGTTAATCTTACACTTAAAAGATCTTCTTCAGGTGTTTTTCTCAGCTTGGCTTTCATAAAAGCAAACTCGTAATCTATATTATATACCGGGCTGAAGACGTCATCTTTAAACTCTTCTACGACGTTGCTCTTTAAAACCAAAAGATTTGCTCTTTCGTTGTGAAGTCTGTCGCCTAATCCTATGCAGTGAGCGTCTGCAGAGGCTTTTCCAAGATAATAGATATAATTTAAAGCATCTTTCTCTTTATCCAGTTTTTTCAAGTTTTCGCAGTCTATCCCATCCAGCCATTCTATGAAGATCATATTCTTTCTATCAATAACATCAAAAACCGTGGCTCCGAGATATCTATAAATTCTCGACGCCAGTACCTCTTCTTTTGAGAACAATCCCTTTTTTTTCACTATTACCATTCTCGGGGCTTTATAGCTCTCTTCAAAGATCATCAACAAAGGTTTTGTGGATGTTTCAAACTGCATGACATTTTTTGGGGTTTCATTGTAAATTTCCTTTCCTATTCCCTTAAAGTTTTCTTCAGTTTTTTCATCTATTTTTTTTATAGTTTTAAACTGGGATTCTTTAAACTCAAAGAAAACAGAATTTTCTTCTCCAAAAAAAGGATTCAGATCCCTGTTAAGTTTTCTCCATGCATAGTAAGCCACTTTTCCTGCGTGTGCCAATTCATTGCCATTCTTTTTTCTGAATTTCTGTCTTACAAAGTTCCGCCATTCGGAATATGTAATATCTGGCATGTTTTTTAAATATTCCATGGCTTTTGGCCCATACCTGTACTCGCAGACCATAAGATCACTTGTAGGATTCTACAACGCCTTTTATTACCCTTACAGTATACAACCACAATTTTTCGAGAGAATTTCTTGGGACAATGGAATAATCCTGGACATTCCTTACCTTTACAGCATATCTTGCAAACATTGAAAGACTTAGTATCATTTCATTCTCTTTATTTTCCCTTGCGTATTTCAAAGCCTTTAAAGGAGTATACTCCTCTCCCTCAACGAAAAAACTGTTTAAAACAATATGAAAACCGAAAGCATAGTTGGAAGATTCTTTATCAGAGTATTTTACGGATCTCTGGTAAAAAGTATTGGAAAGATCTTTAATTTCTTTCTCATTCTTTTTGTTGAAAATAAGGAAAGCTGTATCTTTGTAGAGTCTTTTAAGCTCTTCTTCGGAGTCTAGTTTTTTCCATGAAATTTTTTCCATGAGCCATATAATCCCAAGAATTTAAAAAGATATTTAGGAAGATTCTTTATGGAAATACTTATCGATAACAGAGAAACATATATTTTAGATCTTCTTAAAGATTACAATCCAAGAGTTGTCCAGCTTCCGATCGGCGACATCTTTATTCTAAAAGAAGATGAAGGAGTATTGCTTGAAAGGAAAACGCCTTCAGATTTTATATCTTCTTTAAGAAGCAACAGATTATGGGAACAGCTTTTAAAGATGATAAAAAACGATACGATAGGATTATATAAAATAAAAAGGAGAATTTTGGTTATCCACGGTCAATTCGATATTGAAGATGCTCAAATATTTGGTGCATTCTTGGAGATTTTATTTGTGTATGAAGTTCCTATCGTTTTTGTAAATGATGATCTTGAATTTAAAGAGTTCTTCAGGATCCTTGTACAGAGGGAAAATAAAGGATTGAATGATAAAATTCCGCAGGAAAGATGGTACAGGAAAAGATTCAGAGAAGAACTTCCTGAAAAAGATAAAAAAATGTACATCCTGGCTTCTTTACCTTATATAGGAAATGTTCTGGCTAAAAATTTATTCGATTACTTTGGATCTATAGCTTCTGTTGCTAACGCATCGAAGAAGGATTTAATAAACGTCAAAGGGATAGGAGAGAAGAGGGCAAAACTGATACATAAGATGTTTCACTGAGCTTTTTATGATCCATTACGCTTAATGAAACAGGACCAGGAGATCGAAAAGTATTTAAATCCTGATAGGTATATTGTTAAATAATATGTAAAATGAAGATGACATAAATGATAGAAAAATATAATTTCCACTGGAGAGAGGGATTCTTTTATAATTTTCCTAAAAAAAGAAGCCTTTTTAATGATATTGTAAAAGAAATAGAATCAAAACAGATTATTTCTCTGATAGGACTAAGAAGAACAGGAAAAACTACAATTCTAAAGCAGTTAATAGACTATTTAATTAAATCAAAAAAAGTTAAAAGAGAATATATACTATTTTATTCTTTTGATGAGGAACAGTCAAAAATAGAAAACATTGTTACTGAATATGAAACAAAATTAGGTAAAGATATTTTAGAGATAAAAGACAGGATTTATATCTTTTTAGACGAGATTCAAAAGCTTAAGAACTGGCAAAATCAGGTGAAATATTATTATGATAATTATCAAAATATAAAATTTTTTGTCAGTGGATCTTCATCCCTTTTTATTAAAAAACATACTCAGGAGTCACTAGCTGGAAGAATCTATGAATTCGTTCTAAATCCATTGAGTTTTGAAGAATTTTTAGTTTTTAAAAATAAAGAAGAAATGCTCAAAAAGAGAAGATTGTTTGAAGATACTTTAAAAAAAGAGTTTTTATCGTACCAAAAAAGACAGTTCATAGAGATCATAGACGAAAGCGAAGAAAGAGTAGCCAAATATATCAAAACGATGATCGAAAAAATAGTTTATCAGGATATCCCAAAGATTTTTCCAATCGAGAATGAAGAATTATTGATGAGAATATTGAAAATAATTGCTTCAAATCCGGGCATGTTGTCTGATTATGGCTCATTATCAAAAGAATTAGGAATCAGTAGAGTAACATTGTCAAATTATTTCTTTTATCTTAATGAATCTTTCCTGATTAAGAAACTATATAATTTTTCAAGAAATATGCTAACTTCTGAGAAAAAAATGAAAAAATTTTATTTGACCACGACGTCTTTTTTCCCTTTTTTAAACAATGAAATAGACGAATCAAAACTAATAGAAAATCTTATTGTAACATTTGTTGATGCAAAATTCTTCTGGAGAACGCCCCAAAAATATGGGGTAGATATCATTTTAAAAGAAAAAGGTAAAATTATACCAATTGAAGTAAAATATAAAGGATATATATCAAAGAAAGATACAAAAAATCTATTAAGATTTTGTGAAAAATTTAATATTGAAGAAGCAGTGATGATAACCCAGAGTAAATCAAATGAAGAGATTTTTAAACTTAAGAGTGGAGCTAAAGTTAGGATTAAGTTTATTCCAGCATGGAAGTTTTTATTGCAATAGATTATTTAATTTTCTGTATTTTTAAATTGTGGAGAAGGGTATTAGAAAACTTATTATATACCACCATACAGGTGATCCTATGTATGTTAAAAAAACTGATGAAATAAAAAAAGAGATAGTAGAAGTAGCGGAGAAAACTGAGATTCAGTGGCTTATAGGGGAAGATACTGGAAAAGAGTTCTTTATGCGAAAGTTCACAATGAAACCTGGAGGAAGTATGCCAAAACATTATCACAACAACTACGATCATGAACAGTACCTTTTGAAAGGAAAACTGGAGCTTGGACTGGGTGACGAAGTTTTTCAGGTAAAAGCTGGAAACGTTGTTTACATTCCCGAAAATGTAGTCCACTGGTACAGAAACATAGGAGAAGAAGATGTGGAGTTCCTCTGCTTAATCCCTAAAAGAAAGGAGTACCATATGGAAAAGGTTGAGTAGGTTTTTTATATGCATCCGTAAGCTTTTTAACTCTCAAACAATTTTACAGTCTGTTTCATCTTAGAGATCACATTTACTTCGAAGGGACAGCGTTCCATACATGTACCACATTCTATGCATGTAGAGGCCTTTGCAGGAAGTACATTATACTTACCCTGAATATTTTTAGTAATACCTTGTTGTGCTGTGTCAAGCAATCGAATTGTCTGCCCTATGTCAATACCAGAGGGACAGGGAAGACAATGATTGCAATAGACACATTCTCCCGTGACATATTCTTTGAACTCTTCGATCGTAGAAGAAAAGTCCTTTTCTTCATCTGTTGCACCCAAATATGCAAGAGCAGCATCCAGCTCTTCAACGTTCTTCACTCCTGGAACGACAGTAGAAACGCCTACCTGTGAAAGAACATAATTAATACATTGAACGGGTGTTATATTCTCAGAGATCTTTTTCTTGAGACTTTTTCCTCCTGTCTGGTATGCCGCTATTTTCACTGTTCTATCTCTCTGTAGAAGTTTCCCTCCGGCAAAGGATTTCATTGCAACTAAGCCAACTTCTTCTTTGGCACATGTAGCTAACATCTCATCTCTTCCCGGCATGGCATTATTCGCTATATTGATCTGATCATGATAACATCTATTTTACCGCTCTTTGCAGCCTTCGTAGCCACTGAAACATCATGCGTGCTCATGCCTATGAAACGTGCCTTTCCTTCTTGTTTTAAACGGAGTGCTAGATCCAACACCCCTCTAGCTATTGTCTCGTTGTATTGTTTCTCATTTTTAACGAAGTGTAAATTGGCAATATCAATATAATCGGTACCTAATCGAGACAGTGTTTTCATGAAAATCTCTTCACATTCCTTCGGATCACGCGTTTTGCGATATTTTCCATTTTTCTCTGCAGATCCTAAATGATGTGTAAGTATTACTTTATCTCTTTGTCCTTTAAAAGCAGCAGCAAAATTATCGAGATATTCAGGGAAGTTAAAAACCAAGTCAAAGTAATTAACTCCGTTTTCAATAGCTTTATGAACGACTGAGACAACTGTTTCTCGCGACTGCCTGTTCAAGTATTCAGTTCCCAGTCCGATCTCACTCATATCTAAACCTGTTTTTCCCAGTTTGCGATACTTCATTTTGTTTCTCTATTTATGAACTAGCTCTACCGTTCGAACCCCGTCTCTGGTATAGCTTCTGATAATAGGTGGTACTCGCAGCCGGGTGTCATTTTCGTAGAGAGAGCGCATCTCAGGAAATTCTTTGTTGTCTGCTTGCGTCAAAACTGCAACACGATCCAGTAGCGCTATATCCTCTGCAGAGGGATTATTATCTGGATCTGCGTCTCCCAGTGCCCAGCAATCCCATTCCAATAATTCTATCTTGTTGAGGCATGCCAAGTCGCGTACAAGTTGGCTTTGGATGTACCACATTTCGTGCATCCCTTCGAGATCAAGGCCAAAACGATCGGGATCGGCTTCTCCCGCACGGCACAACTGCCAAGCTTTTCCAGCGACTAAAAACTGGTCGCGGGGTATATCATGTGTGTCAATTTTGATATGGCAACATTTACGCTCAATATCATCAATCTCTGCGTCTACAAGTACCCACCGTTGTTCATCTGCCTTCCAGTACTCACATATCCAGTGATCGACATTGAAATCAGATGTCGAATCTGGGCATTCTCCAAAATATTTGGCGAAGCCGCATCGAGCACGAGCAGGTATACCCTGATGATGCAACATGGCACAGAGCATGATGGCGATCTCGCGGCACTTGATCGCCAGACGCCTTTCCGGAGGACGGGTGATAGTTAGAGGGTGATCATCAAGTTCAAGAACTCGTGCGAGCAGTTTCGCGACATAGCGGAGCTCAACGTCTTCTTTCCATTTATCTGTCAATCGCAGGCCACGTAAATCGGCAGATGCGTGGTGTATCATGATACCCTGCACTATTTTACAGAGTGTGGGAATATCGATAGGTAGATTCTCAAATAGTTCTGCATATTTTCCTGGGTCTGTTATAGAACTCTGACGAGCATAATACTCTAACGGATCTATATTTTTACTCTTCATTGCTCTCGCCTCTGGCTACTGTACATGCATTTACTTGTTTGAGTTCATCTTCTATCATAATTGTAGTAAAGTCTCCATGTTTATAAAGTTTTCTATGAACAATAGTACTAAATTTTGTGAACAATCATTCAATATTGCTTTATTCCCACTTCTCATATGCTTTTTTCATGTAAGCAATTGCTTCAACTTCATACTTCTTGACAGTTCGCAGGATCTCTGCTCCTTTTTTGCGCTTCTCAAGAGGCATTTTCCCTGTATGTGCAAAGGGGAAGATATTCACAAACTGATTTAAAAGTTTTTCAGCTTTTCCGTATTCTTCTGCAGCTTTGAGTAAAAAGGTAGCTTGTGAAGTATTGGCATACTTTTTTGCCAGTCGTTCCAAAAAGTGTTTCGCAATCCCTCTGGCATCATAAATACATGCACCAACATAACTGTTTCCCAAGTAATCAACTTTGTCAGGTTCCCCCCTTTCAAGGACAGTGGCCCACTCCTCATATGCAGACGGTCCTGTTACATACCCTTTTCTAATGAACCTTCCTTCTGCCATTTTAAGTGCTCCCTTGATGGCATTCTTGTCTTTTTCTTCTGGTATTGGTATTTTCTCCACGAAGAAGATCGCTTCCAAACATCCTGGAGACTGGAGAGCGTCAAATCGAATAGGTGTTTCCGGCTTGCCAATGAACCTTCGAACTGTGCTTGCTAAGTACGAATCTCCTTTGTATCCTATAACGATTCCATATTCAGGAACGGGAAGACCCCATACAACTACAGGTCTGCCATTTTCATCAATTTCTTTTTTGACCAACTCAAAGAGATTTTGAGCTCGTTTTCGATCTTCAGGTGTTATTTCTTCCGAAAGTGGAAACGGTCTTTCATCGCTAAAGGACTTAAGCTTCCATCCTAGTCTTTCAGTTCCTTTGTGTATTTCCTCCCATGCGCTATGAGCAGTAGGCCCTGAAGCACATGTCATTCCTCTAGCAACATTTACGAGAAAAGTATATCCAGAGTATCCTCCAACGTCTACAACATCACAATCTGTTCCTAACGATTTCAAACCCCCCGTAACTGCACCTAAGTATGTGAGCCAAGCATCTTGTATTTGAGGCGGATTTGTGACTGTTTTTTCGTCCATAGGACTCTCTATCGCTTCATAACCTTTTGAATACTGGGATTTAATTTTTTTTATGTGTGTTAATTCTCTGGCCTTTGAATCTATATAAAAAGTGGCAACAACTTCAAGAAAGTTCTGACCATCTTTTGTTATCATGTATGTGCCCCGTTCATAACGTACAATGAATCCTTTGTTTATCAGACGCGTCAGATGATTTGCTAGAGCTGTCTTGCTCAACTTTGCGACATCAAGAAGGAAAGAAAACTTCTTGGGTCCATCTACAAGAAGGGCTAATACCTGCAATCTATGGGTATGAGCAGCAGTTTTTATAAGATCTGAAACTTCATCAGGAGATCTTAATAGAATTGATTTTAGTTCATGTGTATTCATCTTCTTGTTCATAATCTATCACCTTATACAATTATCGTTTGAAGTTTATAAAGTTTTCTATGAACAATGATACTAAAATCTATGAACTTCATATAAATAGGAGATAACCTGTATCTCTTTTTTTCAGTAAATTAATGTAGAAAAAGGAACGGCATATAACGTTCCCGCCGTTAAAAAAGATGAGTTTGGAGCGAGTGTACAACGATAAATATAAATGTTACTGTATCGGAGGAAATCCATGAAAAAAAAGAATCTAAGGATAATAGGATTATTTGCAATAGGTATCCTGATAATTCTCTTTATTATAAAATACATAGGGATTCATGAGATATTGGAAGTTTTAAAAAACATTAAATTGTCATTTTTGTTATTAGGACTACTTATACAACTTTTTCTTTTTGGAATCTGGGGATATAGATGGAAAATAATTTTAGAGGCTGCAAAAGAGAAAATATCTATTAAAAACCTTTATCTCTCTCTTTTTATAGGTGTTCTGTTTAACAATATAACTCCCGCTGCAAAAACTGGCGGAGAGCCTGTAAGAGCTTATATTCTAAGCAAAATGGAAATTATAAGCTCTGAAAGAGCTTTTGCAACGATAACAGCGGATAGAGTGTTCGATAGTTTCCCGTATGCCCTTCTTTCCCTATTTTCTGTTCTTTACTTATTTCTTTTCAAAAATATACCCGTCTGGGTCACATACGTTTTAGTTTTTGCATTATTTTTTTCTATATTTATCTTAGTGGCAACAGTCTATCTCTGCATAAATCTGAAAATGACAAAAAGGCTTATTCTTGGATTAATGAACTTTGCTGGCAGATTTTTTCCAAAGATAAAAGAATATTCACATTCAGTCGAGGAAAAGATTATAATTTTTAACTCTACAGTATTGAAAATAAGTAAAGATAAAACAGCAATGGTAAAAGCAATGGTAATATCTTTCTTGATATTATTTTGTGGATTTTTTAGAGTTTATTTCGTGTTCCTAGCTGTTGGATATAATGTAAGTTTTATAGTGCCTATAATCGTTACTATAATTGCGATACAGGTAAATATAATACCTCTACTTCCTGGAGGATTGGGAACAACAGAAGGAATAATGATCTTAATATTCTCTATTTTTGGTGTTCCGATTGCGGTTTCAGCCTCTGTTGCATTATTAGACAGATTATTATCATACTGGCTCGGTATATTCATCGGTGCTCACTGTTTTTTCTATTCTCATATATCTATAAAAAGGGAAACTGAAAAATGAAATAATTAAGATATTTTACCAGTACCCGAAATGAATGCCAAAAGTTTAAAAATAGAGAGAATTTATATAGCTTTGTAATACATGGTAGGAGATGATGAAAAATGAAAGCACAGTTTAGAATGCAAGGTGTTCTCTGATGTCAAACTCAAGTTATCACTTTTCTCATGATCGATCTACGATCCAATTGCTGATCGATCTGCGTCTTAGTTATGCGGTAGTTTCTACTGGTTTGATACTCTTGGGCTTTTTCTGGAACAATCTCACAGGATTTGATTGGCAGTATGTGGTTCTTATTGTGGGTATCTTCTCTGCCAATGTATTTATGTTCGTTGTCAATGATTTCTATGATGCCTCTCATGATTCTAAAGATCCGGTAAAAAGAGCGAGGAATTTGTTTTGTTCTCCCGACACGAGAAAACTTGGGAAAGTGATTTTATATGTGAGTTTGTGCTTGAGCTTATTCCTTGGTGCGATTGTTTCTTCCTCGATCCTCTTGATCATTGTACTTTTCAGTCTCCTTGCCTTTTTTTATTCTGCACCTCCTGTCAAATTACGGAACCGCCTTTATTGGGACTGGATCTTTGTCTTTCTTTGGAAAACACTCATTATTGCTGCCAGCTACGTGTATTTTTTCGGAATGGATTTGTCTACAGGAAATTCCTTCATGTATGGGACCCTGACTATTATCTTACTGTTAAGTTTAATCAGCCAACTGGATAATCAGATACGCGATTTTAAGGTGGATAAAACAAACAACACAAACCACTCGGTTCAGCGCATGGGTCATAAAAGATCATCACTCTTAAAATTCATTCTTTTAATCTTCTTTTTTGCGTTTAGTTTCATGTTCTGTTATCTTTTAGACCTCTACATCACCATGATACTGATTCTCGTCAATATATCTCTCTACTATTTTGTGAATCCATCTAAATATAGTCATGTTCCCGAATTTATCAGTATCTGGATTGTTGTACTATTCTTAGAATACTTTACAACGTTCTTCAGCCATCGACAGCTGCTGCTCTTCTCTGCCTGGATCATCGTAATGGTATGCATTGCCGTTATTCACATGAAACGCACTAACTTGTTTAAAGATAGAACACGACTTATAGGCTAATTACCCTTCATTTAACGAAATTTCAAGATTATCAACACAAAGAAGGTTTTATCTGGCTGAAAAAATAAATATTTCGCTCACAGCTCCTTCCCCATGTATGCTCCGATCTTTTTATAATTGAACTTTCTATAGTACTCTCTAACACCTACCCCCGAGGTCACGAGAACTCTTTTCATCCCTTCTTCTCTTCCTATCTCTTCTGCCTTTTTCAAAAGTTTTGTTCCGAAGTTTTTGTGCTGCCACCATCTTTTATTTCTATCTCCAATAGACAGCATCTGCCCATAAACATGCAGCTCTCTTATCAAACATGTTTCTTCGTTTATTTCTTTTCTGAAAGGTTTGTAGGGGATTCTGAGTCTTAGAAATCCTATAAGAATATCTTTTTCCACGTCCTCAAAACTTATAAAATACTCTTTCCCATTTGAAGCTTTATAATCTTCTACAAGAAGCTCTATTTTCTCGGGAATGATACCTTTTTTGTAATATTTTAATCCTGCTTCTCTGCATCTTATGCATTTACATTTTATACCCTGTTTTTCAAGTTCTTTATAAACTAAAGACCCTAGATCTGCTCTTTTAACACCTGCATCTATGTACTGCGTGGGGATATCTCTCTGGATTCTCATAGTTCTGACCCATTTTGGCATTGCTTTTTTCACTTCTAAAATAACTTTTAAAGCATCTTCAGTTTTGTACGGTACGAAGTTTCCTTTTTTCCATTCTTCGTATAGTTTCGTACCTTTTATTACAAGGCAAGGGTAAAATTTAACCATATCTGGCTTGAATCTCTCATCTTTGAAGATATTTTTGAATGCTTTTATGTCTCTTCCAATGTTTGATCCCGGCAACCCTGGCATTAAATGGTAATTTATCTTCAATCCTGAATCCTTTAATAGCTGGGTAGACTCGACTACATCTTTCACCGTATGCCCTCTTTCCACTCTTTTGTAAACGAAATCGTAGATATTCTGAACGCCTAACTCTACTCTTGTCACCCCAAAATCAAGCATTCGTGATATGTGGGACTCTTTACACCAGTCGGGTCTTGTCTCGAATGTCATTCCTATGCATCTTACCTTTGATCTTTCGTTATTTTTTTGCGCTTCCTCCAGGATCAGAGAATCTTTTGAGTTCATAGCATCCAAGCATCTTTTAACAAAATATTCCTGATAATCCAGACACTCTGACGGAAAAGTTCCTCCCATAACTATTAGTTCTATCTTGTCAATGGGATGTCCTATCCTGCTCAACTGTTTTAATCTTTCTAACGTCTGTTTATACGGATCGAACTTATTCTGAATGGCACGTAAAGATGCAGGCTCCTTTCCTGTGTAACTCTGGCATGCGCCTTCGCCTTTAGGACAATAAGTACATCTCCCATGTGGACATGCCTTTGGTCTCGTCATTACAGCTACAACAGCTATCCCCGACAGTGTTCTCATAGGTTTTTTTCTGAGAATCTCTATAATTCTTGGATCTTCTGTAAATTTTAGAATATCTGAGTTTCTTATTACTTTATCGAGATTATATTTTTTGGATGCCTCTATTTTTAAACTCTGCAAATCTACCTTGTAATTATTTTCTTTTATTTTCTTGATTATAAACAGAGGAGCTTCATTCATAGACATATTCTGCCCCGCACTGAGTGCATACAAAACTTCCATCATGCTCTTCCAGTGCCCCCCCGCACTCAGGACATTTTTCTTCTTCTTTTTCTTCTTTTAAATAAGATAGAGTTATAAAATTTATAATTAAAGGCAGAATAAACATTAAAATAAGGGGGAAATATAATATATCATAAAAAATCGGGATCATGCTCAAAAAAAGCATAAGTGAGCATAAAAAGTATATAACAATAGATTTTGCAGGATTTTCGAGTATTTTCTGCACACTTTGAAAAATTGCGGGAATAAAATTGTTCTTATCAAAAATAATACTGGGAAACGTGTAAAGAAAAAAGAACGTGAGTATAAAAATTCCTCCATAGAAATATTTTCCCTGTAAAATAGAAAACATGAGATAGAGGAGCAGAAAATAAAAAACTGAGAGTAAAAAAAGAGTTAAAAAACTTTTATAACTCTCTTTGATTCCTTTTTCCAGAGATGTTTCTTCTTCTATCTCTCTTTTGAGAAAACCTATATCTATTCCAGCTCCAAAGATTAAAAGCAGAAGATAAATAGAGAAATAAGGAATGAATAAACTCATTTCGATGTTTAATTGCACATTCTGCAACACTGAGGTAAGATTTCCCCAGTGAAGCAGCTCTGCAGTTAAACCTAAATCTACGTTTGTGAGATAAATGAAAGCTGTTATGAAAATAGTGGGTACTAAGAATGGAACAATAAGCCGCATATTCTCAGCATAATTTTCCAAGGATACTACGATTATCTCCTTGAGATTCATATTTTTTATTTCGTTTCATACTTATTAATATTTTGTTGAGACTTTCATTATGGCTTAACGATCAACACTTTTCCAGAACTCTTTCAACTAAAAGCCGACGACGCTGAGTGATCTTATCCTTTGGAGAACGTCTCAAGTATCGTTCACACACCTTTGAAGCATATCGCATTTCTTCAATGGCAGAGGGAAGATCGATCTCACTTAAGGCTAGAAGTGTGTAGTAAAATGGAAAACGCCTCCATTTACCATTACCATCACGGTGTAACTTCAATGCCTTCATACCTGCTACCAGTCGATGTTCGGCATCCTCAAGTCCCCCCACTGCCAAGTGACGCCAGAGGGAACATGTGCATGTTCCACAACAATACATTCCTGTGGTAAATCCACCATCCTCCGATCGTTTCAATGCGCTCATCATTCCTTGGCTCGCACGGTTTAGGGCATTATGAACATCAACAATGGATACATCTAAGAGAATCAGCGCCCTGCAAGCCTCTTCTCCAAGAATATGACGAATCGAACCACCAGATCGGAGCCGTTCCCCTGTGAAAACTCTTACATCTCCATTGAGATCATTCTCGGTCGGTGCAAACATGTTGGCATATGAGTTGGGTTTTCCCTGCCAACTAGCGATCCATTTTGCCACTTTTTCTCTTTGAGACTTCGATAAAGATCGTTTGTAGAAAAATACTTCATTTACTGCATCAAGCGTTGCAGCCAAACTGTTGGGATTAACTATATTCATATATTCCTCCTGAGTGAGGTTTTATGTAATAGTTTACGTGTGTGTAAAATCGCCAGTCATTCATTTTTCTCTCTCCTTTCATAGTTCAGATTAAATTAAAAACTATATAAATACTTTCTTTTCTAAAGGTGAGGTTCGGAATTTTATATAACGTTTTGAGAGTACAAGAAGTTGCCATAGCGGAAGGCAATTTGGGTGAAGCGAAGCGGAACCTTGTATCGACTGTTATATGCAGTACCGCGTCCCTCAAAAAAGTAGTCGGGTACATGGATGTACAAGACTTAAGGAGCAAATCCACTTACTCTCCCCAATGTTTTTGCCCAGCAATATCCTCTGCTGTTGCATATGGATGTGGATATCGTCCTCTTTCTGGTGTATAGGATTTCATATAAATCTTTGAGTAGATTTGAATCGCTTCTGTAGGACAAAAATTTAGACAAGCATAACACATATAACAATCGACGTTGCGCTGCCATAAAGGCTTATTGTCCTCCATTGTAATTTTCTGAGATGGACAAACTTTCTCGCAAATTCCACACCCCGTACATTTCGAATCGGAGTAAAAATAATTTTTAACTTTCCCGGCTACACGATGTACCAAAAAAGGAATAAATCGTTCTAGAATATAGTTGAACAAGCCAAAGCGAGAAAAAGTAACTCCACCTATATCGTCTTGATAATTTTCTTGATGAATTATAGTTTTTTTAATCACTTCCAGCTTCTGCTGGACGTTTATTTCTATATCTTTTAATTCCTCCTTCGTCGGGACGGTAAAGGATTTCAATTTCGGGTCATTCATACTCATGTTTATAACGAACGTTGCATTTAAACTCTTACCCTGCTTATTTAGGAACTTATCGATTATCGGAAATCCCCGAAAAATTGATCCTCCGCGGGTGGCTATCGCAAAAAAATAATCAGAGGATTTTACATTAACCTTCTTCAGAAATTCTCTCACTGGAATTGGAATGGTTAAACCATGACAAGGAAATACAAAACCAACATTATCTCCTTTGGTTTTCATATTATCTGACTTCAAAACCCCTGCGATTGGTATAAGATCTGCTTCAGGTATGAGTTTCTGTAATTCTTTAGCTACATATAACGAATTACCAGTTCCTGAAAAGTAATAAATTTCCGTGCTCATAGAAAATAAATAATTATAAGTCTTTATTAACATTTCAACCGTAGGGAGACTATATGTGCGAAGCACAGCCCTCAACTCTTTTTGTATTTTTTTCCTGTTTTCTCTTTTTGCTATCGAACCCAGGTAGAAAGACCTATATTTTCCTACTCGCAAAGATCCGCTCTCGAACTTGGCCGCTTCTCTATGCCTGAATCGTATAACGCCTCGAATTTTTGCGCAACATTGGCCGTAAAATAGTCCAAAGGACACTTAGAGGCCGTGCCACCCTCAAATACGCTCCAGTGTACATGCGATATGTCAGGATCCAAGACAATCAGGTTGCCGATGTGCTGTCCAGCAGAAACTGCATCACCAACATTAACGAAAATATTGCTTTTTCTTTGCAATTCCGGCACGCTACCGGCGATTTCGAAATGGTAATCCAAATACACATCGGTGGCTACTTGGATGGTGATACGGTAGTTGGTGCCTGGCCAGCCGGCGCCTGTATTCATTTCAATTTGGGTAACGATCCCATCGGCGCAACTGAAGAATCTTCCATTGGCCATGGTGCCAAAGTCAATGCCATTGTGGAAAAAGGCATTGCCGCCGCCGTGGTCCACATTTCCAAAGGGCTGCATCCAGCGAACTGCGGAAGAATCACAGGGCAAAGCTGTCAGCACAGCTTCTGACGGCAGATCTGGGGATGTAGGACTTAAACAACCAGACAGGAAAAGCGAACAGAGCAAAAGAAGAAACAGGTTAGGAATTTGCTTTTTCAGTTTACTGCAATTTTTTCTTATTTTCTCAATAAGTTTACTTTCATTCTCTTGTTGAAAAGCTAATTCATTTACTTCATAAATCTTCTGATAATCTTTTTCTTCTTCTTTTCTTATTAATATTTTCATATCTTACCCTTTCCTTTTTTATTATCAACAAGCCGAAAATTGCATCTAACTCGTTCATATCCTCAATGCGTATATACCCATTTTGACTGAACTCTTTTATTTCTTTATATCTTTATAACTTCTTCTATTCAAGGAATTATTTCATATTTACCAACAGATATCATGTTAGGAGAACAGTAACTAATAGTAGCTCTAAATTTGAACCCTATCTCTAAGCCTGGAAGGATTATTTCAATTTCTCCAACAACTAAATTAGTTTCGATATTGTAAATAAAATAACCGTTTTCTCTTGGAATTGGTTCTGCAAAGGTAGGGATATGAGAAACTGGTTCTTCCGGAGAATTAGATGTCGGCTCTTCTAATGCCGGGATCGTTCTAATTTTAGCTGGTCTTGAGCTGTAATCAAACTCAATTGTGACTTCACTGCCTTCTTCTATCCCCTTTAATTCTTGGTAATTGCCAGATATAATTTTATCTATCCTGATAACCCCTGTATCTTTTGGATATTGGTACCCTGGACATTTATTTTCACATTCTATATTGGTATCTGGCGATAGGGAAACAATCGTAGCTTCTAAATTAATCGTGAGACATTGCATAATGTCTGGTTTTGCTGTTGAATTCTCTTGAATACATCCGCTAATTAAAATTATACCTATTATAAAAACAAAATAACGTTCCATATTTATTATTAAACAACGTTATTTTTTAAATCTATCGAAAAGCTTCAAGTTAAATTGAAGTTATCGTGCGAGCCAGATTTGACGTTTTGCAAATGCCGATTTCATTCATTTTAAGCTTTTGTGCTATGAAATATGATTTTGCGAAAAATACATCACATTTAATAATATTAACCATCATAATACAAACGATGAAAATAATTCCTCTTGCATTTGACAGCTTTGGTGCAAGATCAATGGCCACGTACATTGAAACGAGAGATATAAAGATATTGTTCGACCCAGGTGTCGCCCTTGGCCCAAGTAGATATCGTCTTCCGCCTCACAAAAAGGAAATAGAAAGGGAGGGAGAACTCTGGGAGGATATAAGAGATAAGGCAAAGATCTCTGATCTTTTGATAGTGACGCACTACCATTACGATCATCACGATCCAAATTATCCAGAACTCTACAAAGATAAGACACTTTTTATTAAGGATCCCAAAAATAATATTAATTATAGTCAAAAAAATAGAGCGAAATATTTTCTGGAACAGATAAAAGATATTCCAAAAGAGATTAATACAGCAGATAATTCCAGTTTTGAATATAAAAATACAAAAATAGTTTTTTCAAAGCCCGTATGTCATGGTACAAACAACAGGCTTGGATACGTTGTAGAGACATTGATAGACGATGGAAAAGAGCGATTCATACATACAAGCGACGTAGAAGGTCCTGCTTTAGATGATCAGGTAGAATTTATACTTGAACACAATCCAAAAACACTGATCCTCGATGGCCCCATGTCTTATCTCTTGGGCTATGTATATCCTTCAAAATGCTTAGAAAAGAGTATTGAGAATATCATAAAAATAATAGATGAAACAGACATCGGAACTATAATCCCAGACCATCATTTTACAAGAGACCTTCACTACGTAGAAAGGCTGAAAGATGTCTACGAGAGAATAGAAGGTACAGATGTAAAAGTCATTACAGCCGCAGAGTATGCTGGAAGGGATGTAGAGCTTCTGGAAGCGAGAAGAAAAGAATTGTATGCTAAATCTTCTTGATCAACTTCAGCATTTCTTTCCTGATCTCCAGAAACTCCTCTTCTTCTCCTTCTTTAGCTTTTTTTGACAGAGCCAAAAGTTCTATCAAAACGTCCGATATTTCCACGGGGACTATGTTGGCGTATATCCCAAGTAAAATAGTGGCCACCGCTCTGTCTATGTTTTCTTTTGCAAGTCGTATATTATCCGAAATAGCCTGTTTTGTAATCCCCCTCTTTTCTCCAAGCTTTTCGTAGGTCACAGAATCTTTATTCCATACATAAGCAACATAATCTTTCAACTGCGTCTCCGTCAAATTACTTTTTCTCAATAATTTATTAGCAAATGTATCTGTCTCGATCCATTTATCAATATACTCAAGATCGTATTCCATGATCTCTGTATTATTTGATTTTTATATAGGTTTCTTTCACTCGCTCCTTGGGTACTTTTGAAACGTACATTTACTAGAATCAACAGAGAAATGGAAAGAATAACACAAATAAGATTTATATATTTTTCACAAATTTGGGGTGTTCGTTTTTTGATTATATTATTGAACCTAAAAATCATAGACATTTTCTGAGACTTTTTCGATAACTATTTATATACATATAGGAATATAATTTTGGGATTTTTATGAGTAAAGAAAAGAAGACCAAATATTGTACAAAGTGTGGATTTAAAAATCCTTCAGATTCTAATTTCTGTAGCAGTTGTGGTGCATCTTTCTCCAAACTTGACTTTACTGCAGAACCAGAAACTTCTAATGCTTCCCCAGAAGCATCTTGGCTTGATCGATGTCCTGTATGTAAATCGGGTAAACTCTCGTTAGTGGAAAAAAAGAAACTTTTGGGATTAGTCGCTACTGAGAGTTTTGAATGTGGTGATTGTAATGCAATTTTTGTCAAGAAGGGGGAGAGATACAAGCTTTCTAAAGTTCTAGATAAGTCTAACCAAATCTGGCAAGAATACAAACACCAAGTTTTGACGGAGAGAGAATGGAAAAACATCGCTTATGGGGGTCTGTCAAATGCAAAACAAAAAGAAGCAGATATAGTAGTTTGGATGGAGAAACTCAGAGAAGGAGAAGTTCCATTTCATTTTGGTGGCAAATCACCTATTATTCTGAAGAAGAACGAAAGATTGCAAATGGCTTTACCCAATGTTTCATTAATAGAGCCAAGAGCAGTAAGAACAGGTGGATATGGAGGAGGAAGTTTTAGAGTAGCCAAAGGAGTGAGTCTTAGAACTGGTAGATTTCAGATGGAATCTCATGATGAATTGAAGACCATAGATCAGGGCACGTTTGTTTTAACAGATGAAAGAGTTGTGTTCTCTGGTACAAAACGTACAGTTAATATCGATCTTAAAAAAATTTTATCAATAGAACCTTATAGCGACGGTATAGGCTTAAGAAGAACAGGTAAAAGTAGAACAGAATATTTCACAGGAATTGAACAACATAATGTTAGTTTTAGTATAGATGGTAGGCATTATAAAGAGTCACTTTCAGGATCGATATTGATGTGTTTGATTGAAGGATTAATGAAAAAAGAATGAATTGTTGGAGGTTTATAACTTTCTCTAATCGTCTCAAAAATGAGTTTTAAGTTCATGTGGAAGATCTGGAGAATAGCTTTTGTAATGGAGCTTAAAAACGATCCTCCAGACCCTCTAACACATATAAACGTTGGAGTTTATGAATGTTTTTTTAAGAATGAAAGAAAAGGTATTTATAAGTACTATTTCCTAAATTCTTAGGGGACATGGGCAAAAGTATTTATATAAAAAGGGATATAAAATGTATGAAGTGGAATAAGATCGGTATAATATTGGGTGCCTTTCTTTTTATGAATGCTATTTGTGGATATTCAGATTATTCTAAAATAGAGGTGGATGTGGAAATAAAAGAATATTATGGGGAAGATTATGTAGATAAGGTTGGTAATACTTATTATACATATCCAAATGAAGAAAACAGAGAACATAAATTGAAGTTGGTAATAAAACTTAATAATAAAAATGAAGATACTATCACAATTAATTCTTTAGAATTTATAGCTAAAATTGAGTCTTCTCAAGGGGAAGAAATAGGATCTTTCAATAAAAGCTTTGGAACTTTTCTACTAAATCCTCAGTATACCTCACTAAATATGGAAATTGATCATTATAACTTTAATGATGGTATCAAAGAAGATTTAATCAACAAAACATATAGATTTTATGTAGAGGTAAAGACCTCGCGTGGTGAGGAAGATAAGATAGAAGCACAATCAGATATCATATACCTTAAAATTATAAGTAAAGAAGAATACGACCAAGAATTTTCAGGGGCTCAAAAAGCAAAAAAAGCTATAAGTACTGGTTGGAGTATTACAAAAATTCTTGGCGTGATATTTGGAATTATCCTTTTCTTTGCTGCGGTAGTTGGGTATGCAAGACATAAAAAGTGGATTTAAATCATTAAACCTACAATTTATAGTCTTTTAATCCACCAATCTTCTAAAAATCCCCCACACACTCATAGTACTCTCTTTAATCATAGAATCGCATTCGTGGATATACCAATAACAACTTCAATCTCCTTCCCCCGTTGTGATTTTTACACTGTGAAAATGGGATATTTACCACCCTTTATGTGAAGTTGGTCTTCCGATTATTGTTAGTTGTTTCTTTCTTTTCGGGCGCATTTTCGTCATCACTTGGATGTAAGTCCAAAGACTTACATCTATCTGTTGATGAAAGAAAAGGTGCATGCGGAGCGGTCTCACGAGTGTTTGGGCAACGCAAAAATTGCATAAAATGGTATAAAAAACTATCTATATTTTATATTTCTTAAAATCATTTAAAATACACACGCTTTATTATTCTAGGAAAAACAGATGTACCATCAAAAAGTACATCAAAAAGTACATCTTTTTTTGTTTCATCTGAGACAGTACCTCTAATAATCCATAAAAAGCGTGGCATAGAAGAAAAAAGTAATTCTTTTTTATTTTCAATAGAATTCTTAATAATAAATTTCTTATAAGAATTAATTTGTTCTAGCAAAAGATCAAATTTTAGATAAGGATATTCTTCTTTTATTCTACTAAAATAGCGGTAGATTCTAAGAAATGATAATCGAATCTTTGGATATACAGGAATTAATAATTTATTAACTGTCAATTTGGAGTATCCACTTCTGGTTATCCATTCGTTTTCCCATTCGGCTAAACTATCTGTAGGAATTGTTCTACTATATGGGCCAATTTGGTCATCATGTACATAAAATTCTTTTATATCACCGTAAGCGTCGGCCCGATACCCACAGATAACGGCTGCATGGTACTCAGGAGGATCTATTTCATCTTTTTTTAAAGTTAAACCAACAAGTATTGGCAATCTGCAATTTAAATAAGATTTTACTGCCGTTGAAATAATAGAATTCTTTTGTTCAGGGCTTACCTTTTCAATGTTTATAATTTCTACATCTAACCCTAAAGATTTAATGAAGTTTATCATTTGATTAAAAGTTAGACCTTCAGAGGGAAAATTACGGATTTCAGCAGGCAACGTAACTGATTTTTCTGTTATTTCATAAGAAGAATATAGAGATATACCAAAAAGTTTATTCAAAGGATACAGTGATACCCATATTGCGGTTGTAGCACAAGCACCAACTGCGATGTCTTGTGTTTTATATGGTAAACCATTTATTTCCAAAGGAACTCCATATAGAGAGACATGATATTTTTCGGTGATAAAATAACGCTTTTCATGATTAATTTCTTCAGGATATGTCTTTAGAATAGTACGGCCTACTAATGGCTTATTTTTATGATTAACAACAGGTTTTATTATCGTAAATCCTAGATATTCTTCTTTTAATTGATCTGTATTACTAGATAAAAGCATTTTTTTAAAATCATCCTCAGAGAAATCTACTGAAAAAAAATGTAAGCGTGTTGTAAATCTCTCATAACTTTTGAAAGCACGAGCATAAAATTTAGAATAATCAATTAGATAGCCCTTATCTACATATTCTTTTTCAACTACTACTGTTCTGGTATCTAGATGATCTAAATAATTGCTTAAATAAATACCTTCTTTGGAAGTTAGATAATTATCACTAGCTTCTCGAAGAGTTAAGACAATTTTAGAGTCCTCATGTGACATTCTATTACCCCCCATAAAAAAAATAAAATTATATATTAAATGTTTCCATCAAATCTTCTGGGCTCAAATAACTAACCTTTCTTACGAATTCTTCATTCTTTTTTTGTTCTTCGGGATCATTAATTAATGTTTCTATTTTTTCCATAACTTCCTCAGCTATTCTCTTTTTATTTTTGTCCATTTTTTATTCCTCCATTAACGTTAAAAGTACAATGATTCTTATTATATCTCTATATATAAGCTTTTCGATTAAATAAACATTGAGTGTAATATTAAAGACACTGTTGTAGTGGTATTTATTAATTTTTTTAAGACAACTAATTAAGTCTCGTTTAACAATAGTCTATAATAATTTTGTTGTAACTGGCGTACTATTAAAATTTTTTTACCGTCAATCCCAACCCGAACCTTTCCAAAAGTATAATGTATAACCCTGCCACAAACCTTATAACCTAAAAGTTAAAACCTGCAAAAAAAGAAAAATTAAAAAAAGATTTAAACCTTTTCTCCACAGTTGGGACAGAACTTGCTGCCTGCTGGTATTACAGTTCCGCATTTTTTGCATTTTAAATTAGTTGTAGGCATGGAAAGTTCCTTTCCACAGTTTGGACAGAACTTTGAGCTTCTTGGTACCTGGTATCCGCATTTGGGGCAGATTATTGTGGCTACTCCGGCACCCTGAGGCGTCAGAAGATTCGAAGCTCCTTGCATTGCATACGGTATTGCCATGAAGCCTGCACCCATAGCCGCTCCGCCAGCCTTTGTTTCTTTGATGGCTTCCGCGAACTTTTCCGCTATCTCTTTTCCGACTAATTGTTCAGCTGTGACCCCTCTCTGCAGGTAGAACAACTTGTTTTTGTACTCGTCTGGTATTGTCACTCCTTCTATCTTCAGATCCACCATGTCAATTCCAAACCTGCCAAAATCGCCTCTCAATCTTGTTTTAATAAAGAGGGACGTTTCGGAGGTCTGCTGATAAACGTTGTAAGATGTCTGTTCAGCTAAATTATCAATGAACTTTTCGATGATAAATGCTTCCACAAATGTCTTGACATCTTCTTTGGTGTACTTGCCGAGGTTTCCAACGATCTCTATTACAAAAAGTTTCGGATCAGATATCTGAACATAACATCTGCCAAATGCTCCACACGGGACCATGTCCCTTAACATTACCTTCTGTTTCGTTCCGAACTTGAACTCAACTTTGGATGTATTCACAAAAACTACTTCCGCCGTGAAAGGCGTTCTCCCCTGAAATAATACCTTATATGCATTGAAAATCAAAGGAATGTTCAGAGTTGTCAACGTATGCCTCCCGGGTCCCAGAACGTCGTAAGCTTTTCCATCCCTGAAAAAGACTGCCTGCTGGTTTTCCCTGACAACTAACTGATCTCCTAACGTTACCTCTCCTCTATATGCGTAAACCAGGTCATTTCCCATAGTTCTCCAATCTATAACCCTCATTTATTCACCCTCTAGTTCTTCTCTTTCTTCATCCTCTTCTTCCCTCTCCTCAAACTTCTCTTTTCTTTCTTCATTCATTACCGGTTCTTCGCCCATTGTCAATTTTTCTCTTTTTTCAAACTCTTCTTCTATGAACCTCAGGTCTTTTAAGACCTTTTTGGAGTCTTCCCTCTCTTTTATTTCCTCTATTTTTCTTAGAATTTTTTCATCATACTCGTATATCTTGTCCAGTTCTTCTTCGTCTATATGCACCCGATCGAAAAAGCCAGCATACCCGTAGTCTGCATGCTCTATCTTGTCAATCAATTTTTGAATCTGCTGGATTACGTCTTCGCACTCTCTGAGTTCATCAATGTTTTCGATTCCATCTTCCATGTACTCAAAGTCTTTCTTTATATTTTCTAATTCTTCGCATATTCTTGTCCTTAAGAGCTTATCATCTTCTCTTCTAAGCTCTTTTTGCTTGTATCCCCTAAATCCAGGGATTAACACTTCTATTTTCTCCAAAATTCTAGTTTTTTTCATAAAATCACCTAATAACATTGCATTTCTAAAGGACACCCTGCTGTACACTCCTTATTTTTATATTTTTCACATTCCTTACAGCTTTCTGGCATATATTCTCTGTTTCTTATATACTTTGCTAGTTTTGAGTTCCACATACTATCCCAGGAATCTTTTAAAATATTTCCCATAGGTTCAAACCAACTTTGGCACGGGATAACGTCTCCATTTGGCTCTACGGTAACATTGATCCTTGCTGCAGAACATACTTTCAATCCTAAACCGTACTCCACGGGATCTATCTCGCACCTCTTTGTCGGCGTATACCATACTAACTCTAAATCTAATTCATCGCAAACTTTAATAATCTTTTCTATTGTCATTCTTAAATCCTCTAAGGAAAGAGCGTACTCTTTTTTTGCCTTCCCTGAGTAGATAATAGAGTTAAAAGCCAATCTCTCCAGTCCTAAACTGCTTAAAAAATGAATAAATTTTTCTACATCCTTGTAATTGTACTTCATTAACGTGGTATTTGTTAAAGTAAATACTGATGAATCCACAGCCTTTTTTATTCCTTCTACAGTCTCTTTCCATGCATTCGCCCCGACAATTTTGTTATGAATATTTTCAAATCCTTCTATTGTTATCTGTACATGATCGAGCTCAGCTTTCTCTAAACTGTCCATGTATTTTGGAAGTAATCTTCCATTAGTAACAAGTCCCGTAACGAGATTTTTACTGTAAGCTACTAAATCTACTATATCCTCTCTCAAAAGGGGCTCACCTCCTGTAAAAACTACTGCGTTACTGAGTTCAGAGACTGTATCAATAACTTTTTTCCATTTATCTGTACTGAGCTCTTCCGTTTCTCGCGGTGATGCTGCATAGCAGTGTATGCATTTATTATTGCATCGATAAGTTATGGCAAGATCAAATCTGTGAGGTGCTTTAAGCTCATAATCCCTGGAAAAGGGAGATACACTTTCTATTCCTAGAGAAGAAAAGGGACATATATCTTTTGAAGATGCCAAAGCTATAATATCGAAGTAAACTTTTTCATAATCTTTCTCTACTTTTTCTTTGGCAACTTTGTATTTCTTTGTCATAAGTTTAACTATCTCTTCTCTGGATTTCTCTTCTATTATGTATTTTGCATACTCTGATGCCGTTTCATTGAGATAAAGTATGTGCGCTCCATTTATGTTCAAAACAGAAAATCCAGTTTCTTCTCTAAGACTGAGCCTTATTTTTCCTTCTTCGAACAACAATGTTTTTCTTAACATCAGAAACCTCCTCCTCCGGCGCATGCGCAGGCACAGGAAACACAGGCGCATGCGCAGGCACAATGAACGCATGCACATACGCAGGATTTTCCAGAATGGGCTACAGCTGTTGGCGCTATAATACCTGCAAGTTTCTTAGCGCTTATACCTGGATTCTTCTCGATGCTTTTTTTACCTTTACCAAACTCCTTCGCAAACTCTTTTCCTGAGTATTGTCCTTTTGGTAAATTATACCATAACCACCACGATGTTGGTCTGAACATGGCATCGACGTCTCTGAATGTCGAGCCAGCCTTATCGTCAAACTTTTCATCTATCATAAGCCATCCAGCTTTTTCGCCAAACAGCCTATATCTTTCCTCAGGGGTTATTTTCTTGAGTTCTCCCCAGTATTTCTCTATTCTGTCTTTATAATATTTATCTGTGTCTCTTCTACAATATCCTTTAATTTTTCTGTCTACAGTCCTGTTTAAACTCTTTAAAACTAATTTAATTCCGTTTACATCCAGAGTTCCATCTTTTTTAATACCTTTTAAAAGGAACTGGTTTTCATAATAAAATGTTTTCCCTTCATAAACAACCTCACATCCGCAGTATTCGCAGAACTCTTTTTCCGATTCTCCTCTCATCGGGGCTCCACAATTGGGGCACTGATAACTCTTTTCCTCTTTTCTTGAAGGTAAAATCTCCATTTTTACAGGATCCCACTTCAAAATTTTTATTTTTCCCTTTTTCACAAGCCCGAATAGAAGTATGTTGATTATTTTAAAGGGATGTGCTCCAAGAAGCACGGCAGCCTCTATATTGTCAAGATCTTTTCTAACACCGAGAGATTCCATGCTCATTTTCGGGTCTGTATACATTTTCTTTGCTGCTTTAACTGCCTTGTAAATACCAAACGCTATAGCTAAAACGACAATCATGATAACAGCCAATCCTATAAACAGAGAACGGTTACTTGTACTCGGTTTTTCCTCTGCAACATTCGTCACGTGCCCCTCGGGAAACGATATCCCACATCTAAATTTTTCTCCACTGTTTAAAACTCTCTCCCAGTAAGCAAAAGCTCTTCCATCTTCCTCTCCGAAATTGTCTGCAGGTGCAGGATCGCATCCCAGATCTTCTTTCGTGACACCTTCGGGAGCGATAAATTTTACTCGCAAGGCATTCACTTGCTGGTAATCCCACCATGCAGGGTAAAACTCTATACCTACCCGTCCTTCCTCGTCCTTATAGACCATCTCTGGAACTAACAGATGAATTTTTAATCTCGTAACATCTCCTGAGTCAGCAACTACAGGAAAGTATATCTTCAGTTTTGTTCCCTGCTTTTCTACATCTAACATCGTACTTCCCGTAGTTACCGAGTAATCGAGGATATCTTCCTTTGGAATACCGAAATATATACCTCTCTGGGGACCAGAAGTTGTTTTTATAGTTAAAAAATACCATATATCAAGAGATGAATCTTTCAGTACCGTTATTTCTACATTCTCCTCTTCTACAACAAACTCAGGTCCATCAGCGGTAAAATTTCCAAGAAACAAAAAAAGTATTATTACAAGAATAAGTCCATACCTTTTTTTCATGTGATCTCCTCTTTTATTTCTTTATAATCAAAGTTTTTAAAGTTTTCCTTCGTAGTATTATTATGGATGATCGTTTTTTTGTATACATAGGTTACGAGCTTGCACACTTGAATGATCACCTTCCCGAAGAAAAAATATCGTTAAAAAGTTTGATAGAACAGGATGTTCCCAAAGTAAGAACAAAAACAGGTGAACATCATTTTGAAACTAAAGATATAGAATTCCTGAAGAATTTTATGCCCAAGGAGTTCTGGAACAAAATACTTCTTCCTTTAGTCTTTTTAAGAAAAAAAGAAGTTTACAGATTTGAGGGAAATATATACGAATGTTTTTTAGTTAAAAAAATTTTAAATAATGAAGAGTACACCTTTGATGCCGTCTTAGAAACAGAGAAAGAACTAACTCTCTACACCCCTCAGATCATAGAGTTAAAGAAAAAGTTTAAGAGCCTTTTTGTGATAGGGTTTAGCATGTGATGAATGAATCCAATTCTGACATACGGATGATGAAACTTATGAGCGCTGATGCTTTTTCTTTATTTTAATAAAAAGCTATATAATACCAAACACATATTTTGGAAAGGTGAGATTATGGAAGAAGTAGATTTCGATACCATAAAAGAAGATTGGAATGAGTACAAACTCAGAGATGGAACATCGATGAAGATAAAGATCGTTCTTGTAAAAGTAGTGAGAGGAGATAACTACGATCAATTCGGGGATCCTGTTTACATGGTAAATACTCAAAACATAGTAAAAGTTAGTAATGTTCCAAAGAAACTGAAAAGAGGATCAGAGTCTTCTATGGTTAGGTGAAGATAATGAAAAGAGTAAAAGAATTTATAGGAACTTTTTTTATAATCTTCGCAATTCTATTATCAGGATGTGTGAAGAATAATTCCATAGATGACTGGAACAATCAGATAGATATTGCCAATGATTATGCTATAAAAGGAACTGATTATATCACTCAGGCAGAAAATAAAATAAACAATGAAAATTATGAAGAATCGCTTTCTCTATTTGATAGTGGAATTGAGCAATTAAATTTATCTATATCTGCAGGAGAAAAAGCCCTGGAGTACTCAGGGAATACAGGCAGGGATTTTTTAACAGAATACACAAATGAATATATAGATAACAAAAAGGAACTCAAAGAATATGCAGAAAACCTAAAAAACTATGCAATGGTAATGACACTTGTAGAAAATGGGAAGAACATTGATCCCTCCTTTAATGCAACTGTAAGTCTCATCTCCACAGCTGAAAATACAGAAGAATATTCAGATGCAATCCAACTTTTTCAAAGAGCAAAAGACAATATCCCAAAAATAAAAGAATACATACAGAATTCGGTTACGTATGGAACTATCTTGGGATTGGATGTGTATGTAGAGTATATTGGTAAGCTTTCTCCACTCATGGATATCCTCGAAAAATTATGTAACGAAGGTATTGAATGGGCAGAAGCTGGTATAAATAACGATCAGGAGAAAATGAATACTCATATAACTGTATATGGAAATCTTGTTGATGATTTTTCTCAGGCTTTAGGTAATCTTATTGAAATGCAGACTCAAAATCCGGATCTGCAGAGAGAAGTAGGAGAAGATGCTTTTAGTATCCTGACGAACCTCAGAGATCAGTATAAATCAGCATACGAAGATCACTCGAATAAGGCGATAGAACACAAGAACGAAATGAAAGAGATAGAAAACGCACATCCAGATGAGTTCAAACCAAAAGAATAAAAACATATGAATCTACTGTAGATAATGCTCTTCAAAAATCTGAATGTAGTAACGTCTCGGGGCATAAAAAACTGTGATATACTCGTAGAAAATGGGAAAATTAAAGATATCGGAAGTTTTTCTGCAAAAGGCATAGACTTCAACGGTAGTATAGTAATTCCAAGTGTAATAGATATGCATGTTCACTGCAGGGATTTTAATCAGGATTATAAAGAAATTGTGGAAACAGCTACAAAGGCAGCGATCTCCAAAGGCGTTACGGGTATAGTAGAGATGCCGAACACATCACCACCTGTAAATAATGAAGATATCTTTGAAGAGAGATGCGCGCTTTTTAAAGAAAAATCTTACTGCGACTATGGAATAAATTTCTCGGTTACAGATCACCTCACTTTCTTTGACGGATATAAGTTTATCAAAATTTTTCTAACCGAGACCACAGGAAAACTTCTTTTTAAAGGAGATCTTGACAAACTTTTCTCACATAAAAAACCAATAGCTGTCCATTCAGATATAAAAGGTATCAAAGAATGCGTAAAACTATCAATAAAATACGGAACGAAACTTCATGTGTGCCACGTTTCTACGAAGGAGGAGATAGAATTTCTTAAAAAATATAAAAATGAAAATATAACTGCTGAAGTCACTCCTCACCATTTATTACTGCCTAAAAACAGCGAGAACGTAAAACCTGACCTGGGAGAAAAGAAAGACAGAGAAGCCCTATGGAAAGAACTGGGTAAAACTATAGATGTTATCGCATCTGATCATGCCCCACATACCGAAGAAGAAAAAAAGAAGGGTGCTTATGGTATCCCTGGAATTGAGACAATTTTACCTTTAACACTGGATTTTGCTTTCAGGAAAAAGATCTCATTTGAAACTCTTGCTTCGCTTATCTCGGAAAATCCCGCAAAGATCGTAAGTGACAAAAAAGGATTTGGGATAGGAAAGGATGCTGATTTCACGGTGATTGAAGAAAAAGAATGGATCGTTGATTCTAAAAAGTTTTATTCGAAATCTAAGTTCTCACCATTCGATGGAATGAAACTCAAAGGAACTGTAAAAACTGTGATCCTGAGGGGAGAAATAGTTTACGATGGAGAAACGATAAAGAAAATCAACTGCAAAGAGATGTAATCTTTATATAGTTTATTTGTCATATATTATAGAAGATGATAGAGATACATGAGATCAAAACGTTAAGAAAGAGACTTGGAGTTACTCAAACAAGATTAGCTGAGAAGGCGGGTGTTTCCCAGGCATACATTGCAAAGATAGAGTGTAACAAGATAGATCCCAAGGTATCTACGTTTAACAAGATCTTAAAAGCACTGGAGGATTTTAAAAAAGATGTTAAGAGGGCAAAAGATGTAATGAAATCTCCTATAATCTCCATACATCCTGAAGATACATTGATCTATGCTATGGACCTTATGAGAGAGAATGATATATCTCAACTCCCTGTGATCAGAGGGAATACTGTAATAGGAAGCCTCACAGAAAAGAGTTTAATAAAAAAACTGAACACAGAAAAGATAAGAGAGTTTGCTGAAAAAAAAGTTAAGACTCTAGTGGAGGAACCTTTTCCTGCAGTCTCAAAAAATGAAAGTTTGGAGGTCATATTAACTCTTTTAAAAGAAAACAATGCTGTTTTGGTGAAATCCGAAAGTAAATTTGTAGGCATAATAACAAGAGCTGATGTACTCAGTCTTGTATATCTCAAGTGAATATATTTAAAAACTCTTTTTTCTATTAGTATAAAGGTGATACAAATGCCAGTATTGGGTATAAGAATGAACAAAATAGAGGCCGTGAGAAATGAAGAAATAGCTCCTGAAGGACCTGTAAGGATAGCTCCTTCACAAAAAATAGTAGATATAAAAGAAAATCAGATAAATAGTATCAGTGGAAAGGTAAAGGTTGCCGAGATCGATTTTGAGTTTAATACAAATTATGATCCCGCTGTAGGAGAGATAAAACTGAGTGGAACGGTAATTTACCAGGGAACTGAAAATGTTAGAAAAGAGGTTATAAAAACATGGAAAGATTCAAAAAAGATACCTAAGAGTGTTGAAAGAGAAATTGTTACAAATCTGACATCGAGAGCGTTTCTGGTTGCTATAAACTGTGCCAGAGAGATTGGAATTCCAAGTCCAATGCCTTTTAAGTTCACAGAAAAATGATGTACAACTCTGTTTTGGTAAGATACAGCGAGATTGGAATAAAATCAAGACAGACGAGAAAGAAGTGGGAAAATATATTGATCCATAATATAAAAGAATATTTGGAAGTAGATTTTGGAAATATTTTCTGTTCTAGAGGAAGAATTGTGATATTGACAGGAAAGAAATGTGATTTAAAAAATATCTTTGGAGTTGTATCTTTTTCTCCTGCCGTCATGATAGGACAGGATATGGAAAGGATAAAAGAAAAAGCAGGAGAAATTTATTCTGGAAAGAAGTTCAGAGTATCTGCAAAAAGAATAACAAAAGAGTTTCCCTACAGTTCTCGGAGAATAAACGAGATTGTAGGGGAGCATCTCGTGAAAAAAGGTGGTAAAGTAGATCTGGAAGATTTTGAAGAAGAGATAGGGATAGAGTTTCTCAATCATTATGCGTATATTTACAAAGAGAAGATAAAAGGCCCTGGAGGTTTGCCTGTTGGTGTTCAGGGAAAAGTACTATGTTTTCTTGAAGATGAAAGAGATATAACGGCTGCGTATTTAATGTTAAAAAGAGGATGTGAGATAGATTATTGCGGACGTGGTCCAAAAGAACTGTATAAATACTCCGTGGGTCATAAAATACACGAGTATAATAAAGAAACTAGATATATATTTGCAGTTTCGGGGAAAAGTTTGAATAATTTTGAAGAATTTCTGGAAACTAAAAAGAGAATTGAGGATAAGTATGGGATGAAAACATTATTTCCAATGTTGATAAACTATGATTGAAAATATAATCTCTGTAAGCAGAAGAATTAATATTCAAAAGTATCTATCACCGAATTACTGCGAAAGGGCAGCAGATTTCTTGATTGAAAATAAAAAAAGAGTTGGAATAGTTACAGGATTCTTTGTGAATAACGCCTGCGAGACTGACGGTCCTCTCGGTGCAATATTTCTGGGAGAGGTATTGAAAACCCTGGGATCTGATGTTCTTTTGCTGACAGATAAATACTGCATAATAGATAATTTTGAGAGAGTAGAGTTTCCGATAACAGATTGCGAAAAAAGTAAAATTTTTGCAGAATCGATCTTGGAGAGTTTTAATCCGAGTTTATTGATCTAGGTAGAGAGATGTGGATTTGCCGATGATAATAGGTACTATAACGTGAAAAAAGAAGATATAACTCAATATACAGCAAAAATGGACTACCTTTTTAGGATAGAAAATACAATTGGTATCGGCGATGGAGGAAATGAGATCGGTTTTGGGAACTTTAAAAACGAACTGAAAGACAAATATATTTCAAGGACAAAGACAAAACATTTTGTTTTTGCAGGAGTGTCCAACTGGGGAGTATACGGTCTTCTGGCATATATGTCTCTACGACTTGGAGAGAACTTTCTTCCCACTCTCGAAAAACAGAGTTCGGTATTTAAAGAACTCGTTAAGAAAGGATTCGTCGATGGATTCTCAGGAGAAAGAGAGTTAAAAATTGATGGATTTCCGTTAGAATCTCATGACAAGATTTTGGAGGAGTTGAGTAGGATAGTTAGTGAAAGGTTATAATGTAGGGATACCTTTACATCCATGTGTTTTTACCCTCTTCCTTTATAAATAATTTGTTTTTTCTTTTGGAGAACCGTTTTCGTCGCCATGTGGATATAGGTCAAAAACCTACATCTACCTGTTGATTTTGTCTATATTTCTCTTCTTTTAAATAATTTATTTTCTTTCTTAGTACCAGGTTCTTTCTTTTTTTTAAAAGAAAGAAAGTGGAGTGGGACCGCCGAGATTTGAACTCGAGTCCCGGACTCCCGAAGCCCGAAGGATCGGCCAAGCTACCCTACGGTCCCATTTATCTGCCTTTTTTCATCTCGTTGCTCGCTACAAAGAAGAAGATAGCAAATAATCCGAATCCTAAAACTAAAAATATCCCTGTCCATTGATCGTTATTGTTGAGTTTGCAGTATAAAGCTAAGGAAACATAAACAACAAGGAAAACCATTGAGATACCAGCATATATCTTTGCAGTAATCTGTCTTGAGAGTTTGTAGATAAATTTCATGTCTTTTTCGTCCATATCCTAAGTGTGTTATTTTCTTTAAAAATTTTTGCTCGTAACATGTGAATATATATTTCACAACTAACCGAAAACTTTTTAAATAGATGTTAGAAATAAATAACATGATGTTAGAAAAAAATAACAAAAAGTTAGAAAAAAATAACAGAGGTGATGAAAATGAAAGACAAAAATAAAAAGAATTCGTTGTCTAAATTTCAATTGATACTGGGAATTTTAATCGCTCTCACAGGTGCTGTGATAATGTTTCACGGGAATATCTTCGGTGAAAACAACTCTGGTATTGCAATCATCACAGGCATCGTCGGAATAAGTTTGATAGCAACATCTAAAAAAAAGAGGTGATAATTTTGAAAGAGAAAACAGTGAAAATGTTGTGGATTTCAGCAACTGCCATCATTATTTTAGCCATAATGATTGGGCTAAGTGAGAGGATAGTGGGATGGAATTTCCTAGGTTTAACTGTACCTGTAATCCTTGGAATAGTTTTGATAAATCTCTCTCTATTTCTTTGGATTTTCAGGAAAAAAAGACTGGAGAAAAAATCGGGATTTGCCGTGGTGGATGAGAGAACTAAGTACATTGAAGGGCGTGCAGCGCACTACACTCTCATGATAGGTATGTGGTTTATGTTAGGACTTTTATGGTACATATGGTTAGGTGTGGAAATACTTGGACTACCCAAACTGGAGACGGCACCGGCAATGATCGTCTCACTTCTCGTAATGATCGGTTTGTATGCCGTTTTGCGCTGGTATCTTAACAAAGAGGGTGATGGAGAATGAAGGAGGAACCTGAACCCCTATGGCCGTTGCTCACGTTGGTAGGTATAGTGGCAGTAGCAGTTTTTGCTATCTCCATGTATATTGAATGGTGGGGAAACACAATACCCAGATCTGTACTGGTCACTGCATTGATCCTAATGCTGCTGGCGGATATCCAGATGATCAGACATTATCGCCGTGAGAGGGCGCAGAATGTACCAAAAAGTGATGAACGTCTGGATAGAATTGTTATATACTCCTCGGCCTATGCCTTCAGAGTGGGTATTTTCTTTATGATCGTGCTCATCTTTGCACACCTTCTTGAGGTACTCACCATGAATACTGTAGTGGGTCTTTCCGCATCTGTTTTTGTTATGGCGGGATCATACTTCGTATTTCACTTGTATTTCAATAAAAGAGGCGATGTAAAATGAAAAACGCACTATGGTATCTGGGATTCCTCTCCATCTTCAGTCTGCTGTTCTTTGTTGAAGGAAAACCGGTATTCCTGTGTTTTCTAGGATTTCTTTCCTACTTTTCACTTTACAATATAAAGGATGAACGGTTGGAGATAAATGTAGGAAAAGCAACACGAAATGCTTTTATGTACATGATGTTTTTCGGTACTGGAACAATCGTATACATATACCTGACACAGAGCACTGAATTACTCGCTCCGGCATTTCCAGTGCTTTTCGGAGGAAGTCTATTAGTATGCATTCTTTCTGTGTTATATTACGAAGTTACGGGGAAATAACATGAAAAACAGGATGAAAGAGCTCAGGGCAAGATACGATTTAACGCAGGAAGAGCTGGCAAAAAAAGTAGGCGTGAGAAGAGAGACCATTGTTTTTTTGGAGAAGGGAAAGTACAATCCTTCTCTTAAATTGGCGTATGACGTCGCAAAATCATTGAAAACAACTATTGATGAACTTTTTATTTTTGATGAGTAAGAAATCGCTTTTAATAGCGAATTGTCTTACCTTTAACTTTTTTATGAGAATATATAAATGTAGAATATATAAACAAAAGATTTAAATAGGGAAATATTAATATTAATTAATAAGAAGGTGAGTACAATGAGAAGAAAAATACTTCAGCAGATCATAGGGTATATTGCCGTTCTTTTCGCAATTCTATACTATTCAATACTAGTATTCTCAGTGACTGACGTGATTTTTGTAACAACGCTCCCTGTAGAAAAGTTTGTCGTAATCTCTGGATTCTTTCTCCTTGCCAGTTTGCATCTGATATTCGGAACGTATTTTCTGATGCTTGTATATAACTCAGATAGAATCGAGAATGTCATGGCTTTGATAAAAAAAGATATTTTAGCTTACGACGAGCCCAGAAGAACAGAGTACGAGGAAAAAGTTATTGCAAGACTGAGAGAATTGATAGAGTAAATTTTAGTACAGAAGATATCTTCTGGATAAACTAAGAGTAAGATATTTTTTATTGATAACAATATTTTTACTTTTTAACAGAAATCTTTATAAAGGAATTATGAATATATATTCACAATGGTCAGACCTAGAAAATGCAGAATGATATGGCAGATGCCAGATGTGACATACTTCAAGCCAAGAGGAATCCCTATGAGAGGTTTAGAAGAAGTAAATCTGAATTGTGAAGAGATGGAGGCGATAAGACTGAAAGATGTCGAAGGGTTGTCACAGGAAGAAGCTGCAGGAAAGATGAATATATCCCAGCCTACATTTTATAGAATCCTTCTCTCTGGAAGGAGAAAGGTAGCTGATGCACTGGTTAACGGCAAAGCTATAGAAATAAAAGGAGGAAACTTTGTAGTAGGACAGTATAGGCACAGAGGCGGAAGAATATGAATGAAATAAAACATAAAATTATGGTAATGAGCGGAAAAGGTGGAGTCGGAAAAACTACAGTTGCTGTGAACTTAGCTTTAACGTTATCTATGAAAGGATACAAAGTTGGATTGCTGGATGCCGATATTCACGGTCCGAACACACCAAAAATGCTTGGGATCGAAAATGAAAAACCAGAGGTAATTGATTCGAACATTATACCTGTTTCTGTTCAAAATTTAAAAGTCATGTCTATGGCTTTTTTACTCCCAAATACAGATTCTCCAGTTATATGGAGAGGACCTCTAAAAATGAAGGCAATATCACAGTTTACAAATGATGTTGCTTGGGGAAAACTAGATTATATAATCATAGATTTACCTCCGGGAACAGGAGATGAACCTTTAAGTGTGGCCCAGTTACTGAAATCTGATGGTGCAGTGATTGTAACAACACCGCAGGATGTTGCTCTATTAGATTCAAGAAAGGCTGTAAATTTTGCAAAGGATCTCAATATTCCAATCGTGGGTATAATAGAAAATATGTCAGGGTTTATCTGCCCACACTGTGGAAAGGAGATAGATCTTTTCAAAAAAGGAGGAGGAGAAAAAGCATCTAAAGATATGAATGTTCCATTTTTAGGAAGTGTTCCAATCGACACAAAAATTGTAGAATCCGGTGATTCTGGAATTCCCTTTATATTGGATAATGGAAATTCAAAGGCAAAAAAAGCCTTTGAGAATATAGTTTTAAAAGTTGAGAAATTTTTTGAAAAAAATAAAAAAGAGGTGATATAAATGCCAGGATTTGATGGAACAGGACCAATGGGAATGGGTCCTCTAACAGGAAGAGGTATGGGTTTTTGTGCAGTACCATACTCAGGGACACCATACCCAACAACATACGGATACCCAGCCTACCCAACAACATACGGATATCCAGCAATGTATGGTAGACCATATTTCTTCCCAAGAATGGGAAGAGGCCGTGGTATGGGACGTGGCCGTGGAAGAGGAAGATGGTAAATAAAATAAAAAAGAGGTGATATAAATGAGAAATAGATGGATGTATTATGCAACAGGATTGCCTGGATGGATGAGATTTGGATTTAGCCCGGGATGGATAGGCAGAAGTTCTAGTGGATTACCTCCCGCTGCTCAGTACTTGATGCAATCAGGACAGATGCCGCAATTCACTGAATTTTTGGGAGCACAAATGCCATTTTATCAGGGTGTACCAACTCAAAATATGCCAAAAGAACAGGAAATATCAATGCTGGAAAATCAGACAAAAATGATAGAAGATCAGTTAAAACAGATAAAAAAGAGGCTCGAAGAACTTAAAAAATAAAGAGGTGATAGAATGAAAATAGCTGTTTCAACTATGAACGGAGGGCTTGAAGATAATGTCTCTCCAATGTTTGGAAGATGTGGAAATTTTACCTTTGTAGATATAGAAGGAAAAGAAATCAAGAATACAACTGTTGAACAAAATCAGTTTGCAGGCGCAGTAGGTGGTGCTGGAATCCAGGCTGCACAGTTCGTAATCAGTGAAGGTGCAGATGTTATAATTGCAGGAAATTTTGGTCCAAATGCTAGCTCAGTTTTTTCTCAATCTAAAATTAAAATAGTATCTGCACAGGGGAATGTAAAAGATGTAGTGACAAAATATATAAATGGAGATCTAAAAACAACTGCGCCGCAAGCGTCATTTGGAATGGGCATGGGAAGAGGAATGGGACGTGGTATGGGAAGAGGAATGGGCATGGGATTTGCCCAACAGCCTATGGCTCCTCAAAATATGCCAAAGGAACAGGAAATACCAATGCTGGAGAACCAGATGAAATTGATAGAACAACAATTGGAAGAGATAAAAAAGAGACTTGAAGAATTAAAGAAAAAATAGAGGTGTTATTACTTGGATAAGATAATAACAAAGAGCATTGAAGATTATCTCAAAACAATATATATCCTTACAAGGAAGAAGGATTTTGCTAAAACTTCAGATATTTCTTCAGCTCTTAATGTCCAGCCACCAAGTGTTACAGAGATGATACAGAAACTTAATAAGAGGGGATTTGTCGTTTATGAAAAATATAAAGGGATTACACTTACTAAAAAAGGAGAAGAACTGGCAAAAAATGTATATAATAGAAATGAAACAGTCTTTAATTTTTTGAAGATTATAGGTGTAGAAGAAAAGATAGCAGAAAACGATGCATGCAAAATGGAGCATGATCTGACTCCGATGACTACGAAACACCTGACAAAATTTGTGAAGTTCGTTCAAAGTTCACCGCGTAATCCCAAATGGTTGGATCATTTTAGATATTACAGTAAGACAGGAAAACATATAAAATGTAAAGAAGAGGTGTTAAAATGAGAGATCAGAATACTGGAAGAGGACAAGGTAGAGGACAGGGGAGAAGAGGAATGGGAGGAGGACAGGCCCTAGGCCCTGGAGGGGAATGCGCCTGTCCACAGTGCGGGTACACTGTACAGCATCAATTAGGTACCCCATGTTTTAATATGAAATGTCCCAAATGTGGAATACCACTGATAAGAAAATAAAGAATATTTATAGGAGGTCATGAAAAATGGAAGATATGAAAAAAAACTTAAAAGAAGTCCATAGTAGTTTAAATAAGCTTGGAAGAGAATATCCTGAAGTTTTAAGGGCTTTTAGTAACTTTATGGGAGCAGTAGAAAAAGAAGGTGCACTTTCTGTAAAAACAAAAGAATTGATAGCCATAGCATTATCCGTTGTCGCAAAATGTAAATGGTGTATTGCCTTTCATGTTAAAAATGCATTGGAAGCTGGTGCCACAAAAGACGAAATAATGGAAGCGTGCTTTGTAACAGCGCTCATGGGTGGAGGGCCTGCTTTAATGTATGTACAGTTAGTTGTAAGAGCATTAGAAGAATATGGTGAATGAGATGAGAATAGGAATTCCTGTAATGGATAAAAATGGTTATGGGTCTATAATAGGACAGCATTTTGGTAGAGTACCGTACTTTGCGATAGTAGATACGGAAAAAAACGATATTTCTTTCATAGACAATACAAGCGAACATTTTGGAGGAATGGGGGCACCTCCAGAGCTTTTAAGGAGTAATAATGTTGAGATCATGTTGTGCCTAGATCTCGGCAGAAGAGCAATCCGTATGTTCGAAGAGTTTGGAATAGAAGTATATGTAGGTGCAGTGGGAACAGTGAAGAACGCGGTGGATAATTTTAATAATGGGAATCTTGAAGAAGCTACTGACAAAAATGCGTGCACCCAACATAAATACCGAGATAGATAATATAAAAATCAAAAATTTTATTCCTCAAAAGATGATACTATGATAATCTCGGTAGCTTCGGGCAAGGGAGGAACTGGAAAAACTACAGTTGCAGTAAATTTGACTTTATCGTTAAAAGATGCTGAACTTCTGGACTGTGACGTAGAGGAGCCGAACTGCAACATTTTCTTGAAAAAAAATTTAAAAAATATGGAAGATGTTTCGATTCCTGTTCCTGTTATAAATGAAAAATGTGATTTCTGTGGAAAATGTTCAGAGTTCTGCGAGTACAATGCACTTGCTGTCATGAAAGGAAACGTTCTTGTATTCAAAGAATTATGTCATGGATGCGGGGGATGCAAACTTGTCTGTCCAAAAGATGCGATTACTTATAAAGAAAGAAAAATAGGTGAGGTAGCGGGAGATGATAATTTCTATCAGGGAAAATTGAATATAGGAGAAGCTATAGCTACACCTATCGTAGCTGCAGTAAAAAAGAAAATTAAAAAAGAAAAAACTGTGATAATAGACTCTCCTCCGGGAGCTTTCTGTCCTGTTATAGAAGCTGTGAGTGGAACAGATTACTGTATTCTTGTCACGGAGCCGACACCCTTTGGTTTGAACGATCTTAAAATTGCTGTTGAAGTTTTGAAAAAATTAAATGTCCCATACGGTGTAATCATAAACAGAGAAGACATAGGTGACAAAAGAGTCGAAGAATACTGCAAAAAAAATGGAATTCAAATATTGATGAAGATCCCACATGATAGAAGAATAGCAGAGCTTTACTCAAAGGGTATTCCTTTTGTTTTAGAGATGCCAGGATGGAAGGAAAAATTCAGGAAGCTCTATAAGGCGATCAAATGAAACAATTAACGGTGATCAGCGGTAAGGGGGGAACGGGAAAAACTACTCTAGTAGGTGCATTCGCAGCACTGGCAGGAAATAAGGTTTTAGCAGACTGCGATGTTGATGCTCCTGATCTTCATTTAATATTAAAACCTGAGATCAAAGAAGAAAAAAAATTCTCGGGATCGAAGTTAGCTTTTATAGACTATGAAAAATGTATAAAATGTGGGAAATGCTATGAAAATTGCAAATTTGATGCTATCAGCGAAGATATAAAAATAGACGAACTGAGATGTGAAGGGTGTGGAGTCTGTGCATACGTTTGTCCTGCTAACGCTATAGAACTTAAAAAAAGAGACTCTGGGACTTTATTTATTTCTAAAACGAGATTTGGTCCGATGGTGCATGCGAAACTTAATATAGGAGAAGAAGCATCAGGAAAACTCGTGACATTGGTAAGAAATACTGCAAAAGAAGTTGCTGAAAAAATGAAAAAAGATCTTATAATAATAGATGGATCTCCAGGGATCGGATGCCCTGTTATCGCATCTTTAACTGGCAGTGATCTAGTTTTGATAGTTACAGAGCCTACACTTTCGGGAATACATGATCTGAAAAGAGTTTATGGAGTTTCAAAGCATTTTGGTATAGAAACAGTCGTATGCATAAATAAATACGATATAAACAAAGAAAATACAGAAAAAATTGAAAATTTCTGCAAAAAAAGTGGAATAGAGTCAGTAGGAAAGATACCATACAATCCAGAGTTCACAAAAGCGATGATCGAGGAGAAAACTATAATAGAGTATAATGATGATCCTGTAGTAAAAGATATGTGGAAAAAGATTGAAGAGAGGGTATAATGTCCGAGTTGTCCTCTGTTTTTAACCATTCTATTATAATAACAATATCTGTCTTTGTGATGATGCTTTTAATAGATTATATAAACGTTTTTACAAAGGGGAAAATGAAAAAAGGAGGAAAAGGGCGCCAGTATCTCACTGCATCTTTCTTGGGAGCGACGCCTGGATGTTTGGGCGCATTTATGAACGTTTCTTTTTATGTCCACGGCCTTCTATCATTTGGAGCGATCGTAGGAGGAATGATAGCCACTTCCGGCGATGAAGCTTTTGTTATGCTAGCCTTATTTCCAAAAAAAGCTCTTTTTCTTTTTGCATTATTATTTATATTGGGGATTGCAGGGGCTTTGATCTCAGATAAAATAGCGTCTCGTCTGAAAATAGTTCCATGTGCAGAGTGTCAATTGCAAAAAGTACATGACATAGATAAAAAGCATTATTTCCAGCCGTCTATTTTGAAAAAATTTCCTCTGTTATCCCCTATTAGATATGGATTGATCTTATTTTTTGTGTTCATTATCTTATTAAACCTAAGTGGAGTTTGGGGACCTCAATCATGGGATTTAAATGAACCTGCGAGAATTATTCTCATATCTTTATCCAGTATTGCAGTATTTATTAGTGCAACAGTTTCAGAACACTATTTAAAAGATCATATCTGGGGGCATATCGTAAAAAAGCATATATGGAAAGTATTTTTATGGACGTTTTTTGCCATGCTTTTTGTTACCATTGGACTTCAGTACTGGAACTTGGAAGAATTCGTAATGTCAAATATAGGAGGGATTCTTATTATAAGTGCTATTGTTGGATTGATCCCGGAGTCTGGGCCCCATATGGTCTTTGTCATGATGTATGCGAACGGATTAGTCCCATTTTCAATATTACTAACAAGCTCCATTGTACAGGATGGACATGGAATGTTACCCCTGCTCTCTTATACAGTAAAAGATTCAGTTCTTATAAAGCTGTTTAATCTTATATTCGCTCTCGTTATAGGGGTAACTCTATATGCTTTGGGGTTATAATTTTAACTATATAAATCAATGAGTATATGAGAAAGGAAAAAATATGAAGATAAATATCCTTGGAACTGAATCCTTAGGGGTTCGAGGCCTTAGCTGTGTAGTAAAAACTCAAGATCGTAAGATTGTGATCGATTCAGGTGTGGCTTTGGGATATCAACGTCATGGATTGCTTCCTCATCCTACTCAAGTAGCAATGGGAGAGCGAGTACGTCAAAATATTATAAGAGAATTGAAAGACGCTACAGATGTAGTTATCAGCCATTATCACGGCGACCATATTCCTTTGCCTAACGCTAATCCATATCAACTCAAGGCACAAGATGTGGCTCCATTACTTAAAAAAGTTCGAATCTGGGCTAAAGGCTCTGAGGGTATATCTCGAAACATGCTGTGCCGTTTAAAAGCTCTCTGTATTGTATTAAATAGAAATCTGCCGAATGCTGAAGGAAAAATTGAAGAACCATTAAGCTTTTCCTATGCAGTGCCCCATGGGGATCCCAATGAACGCTTTGGCACAGTAATGATGACACGTATTGAAGATAAGAATGACGTGTTTGTACATGCCTCAGACATACAACTTCTTGGTGACTCCGCTATTTCAAAGATACTTAAATGGCATCCAAATACGGTGCTTGCATCAGGACCACCTATATATCTACCATGGTTGTCAATAGAACAGGAAGAAAGGGCGTGGAATAACGCTATTAAACTTGCTGATAAAGCAGATACATTAATTTTAGACCATCATCTATTACGTTGTGAAGAAGGAGTTTCTTGGCTTGATAGTTTACCTTCGAATGTTATCTGTGCTGCAGACTTCATGGGATATCGCCGTCAGTTCCTTGAAGCCTGGAGACGTAAATTGTATCGAGAAATGCCAGTACCTAAGTGGTGGCATGAAGCTTATGCACTTGGAAATGTTGATACTAAAAAATACAGAAAGATATATAAAAAGTAGCACAATTGTAAAATTTGTGATACTATGAGTTCTATGTTAAAAAGAGCAGCAGAATTCCATGGACATCTCGGTCCTTATTTAGTATTGGGTTTGAGGATGGGAGTTCTTGCAAAAAATACATTAAACACAAATCCCTTTGAAATTAAAGCAGAGATCCATACCGAAAAGAGAACACCGAGATCGTGCATATTGGATGGGATCCAGTTCACATCAGGATGTACACTTGGAAAGAGAAATATAGATGTTATAGAAAGTGATGATATTTTTGGCATCTTTTTTAAAAACAATAGTAAATTGATGATCAAAGTTAAAAAAGAGAGTCTGGAAAATGTAGAAAAAGTTCTTGATATGGAAGAATATGCAAAAATACTATTTGAAAAAAAGGACGAGGAGCTCTTTGATTATGATAAAATTAAAAAATGTTGAGACGATATACGAAGGTGAAAGAACTCCTGTAATCAAAAATATAAACTTAGAGATAAAAAAAGAAGAATTCTTAACGGTAATAGGGTCAAATGGTGCTGGAAAAACCACGTTGCTCGAAACGATAAACGGATTGCTGGAGTCAAGAGGGAAGGTTATAGTATTCGGAAAAGATATAAGAAAATCTGGAACGGGGATAAGAAAAAACATAGGATATGTACCCCAGGACTTTTCTTGTGATAGTTCAACTCCATTTTTAGTAAAAGATGTAGTCATGATGGGAAGGTTCGGGAAAATTGGAGTTCTAAAATCTCCATCAAAAAAAGATCATGAGATAGTTAAAAAAACTTTGAACTTTCTTGGTATATCGGAATTTGAAAAAAAACCTATAGGAAAGCTTTCTGGAGGACAATTGCAGAAGGTAATGATAGCAAGAGCATTGGCTAAGGAACCTGAAATACTGCTTTTAGACGAACCTTTTTCCAATTTAGATCTCAACTCACAAGACGATATCTCGGAAAAAATCTCTTTTTTAAATGAAAAGGGAATGACGATTATAATGATCGTTCATGACATATCATCAATACCTGAAAGATGTAAAAGGATAGTTATGATGGATAATGGAAATATAGTTATGGACGATGGACGAGAAAAAGTTTTAGGGGGATAAAATGATAGTTCTACCTGCAAAAATAATCTTATTTGCAATACTTGGAGCCTTTTTAACGGGGATAGCATGTTCTCTGGTAGGATCTTTTGTCGTCAGAATGAATTTATCTTCATTAGGGTTCTGTATGTCTCATGCTGCCTTTGCAGGAGCTGCATTAGGGTTACTTCTTTATTTAAATCCATTGGTGATGGCGATAATATTCTCTATATTAGTTGCCTTTATCCTCGGCCCCATTGCAGAAAAGGCGAAGTTAAATACGGATGTTGTGATAGGGATAATATTTTCTCTGATGATCTCCCTTGGACTTATTTTCCTGAGTTTTTCTCCTGGAACGGCGATGAGCTCCACAGCCTTAAGCATACTATGGGGAAGTATTCTCGGAGTTACAATTAACGATATTTTAAGGCTTACAGTAATAACTTTTTCTATAATTCTCATAATAGTGCTTTTCTTCAAAGAGTTTCAGGCAATTATGTTTTCAAGAAAAATGGCGGAGGCTTCAGGCATAAATACAAAGCCATTTTATTACCTTATATTATTTTTGACAGGAGTTACAGTTGCTCTTTCACTAAAGCTTGTAGGTGGACTTCTCGTATTTGCGTTAATGATAAATCCAGCATCCTCCGCATACCAGTTTTTTTACGATATGAAAAAAATAACGATATTTTCTCCTATTATCGGTGTCTTTTGCTGCTTTTTAGGAATTTTGCTTTCATTTTTTCTTGATCTACCAACTGGCGCTTCTATAGCGATCACTTCTTCCTTGTTTTTTGGCTTGTCTGTTTTGATATCACCAAAGAGAAAAAGAGGATAGAAAATTATTTAAAGAGTAACACTAATCTAAAAATAGTGTTACCAAGGGAGATAATATGAAAAAGATATGTATTGTGCTATTGATAGTAATTCTATTTTCCATGGTAAACATGAATGCTGATGAAAAGATAAAAGTAGTTTCTACGATTACGGTACTGGGAACGTTCACAGAAGAAGTAGGTGGAGAAAAGGTCGATGTTATATCGTTGGTACAGCCTGGGATCTGCCCAGCTCACTTCGATATAAAACCCAGTGATGTGTACGATGTGAGTAACGCTTCTTTGATCTTATATCATGGGATTGAACCGTGGTTAGATGATCTGATAACGTCTTCTGGTAACACTGATGTAAAAAAAGTTCTCTTAGAAGGAGACTGGAGTACTCCTGAATCTGTCATTGTGATGATAGAAAAAATAAAAATTGCACTATCCGAAGTGGATCCAGAAAACGCAAAGTATTTTGAGGAAAATGCAGAGAAGAAAATCGAAGAAATTAGAGAAACTGCAGAAAGTATAACGGAAGAAGCAGAGTCATTAGGAGTCAAAAATATAGATGTAATCTGTATGCAGTGGCAAAAACAGTTTGTAGAATGGGTGGGTTTCAATATTATAGCGACATATGGTCCTCCAGAAAACGTCTCGATGAAAGATATTAATGGTATCATCAAAAACGGAGAAAATGCTGTTCTCGTGATCGATAATCTCCAGAGTGGGACAGAAATTGGTTTACAGATAGCATCAGAGATCGAAGCGCAGCATGTCGTTCTCACAAATTTCCCTGGTGCAGTTCCAGGAACGCAAACATTCAGTAAAATGATGGAGTATAATGCAGATCAACTGTTTAATGGGATAAAAACGTACAATGAGGGAGAAAAATCGGCAGAATCGTCAAACATATTCGAGATTATCTCAGTAATACTTGCAATATTATGTATCTCTATTGTTCTTTACTTCTGGAAAAGATAACATTTAACCCAATTTTAGGCAAACCTATTTATATCCCAATTCTAAAAATTAGGTATGCCTAATGTAATGTTGAGCAGAAAAACTGAAGATTATTTGGAGGCAATATACAATATAATAGAAAAGAAAGGGTATGCGAGAGTAAAAGATATAGCTTCAGAATTGAGGGTAAGCTCCCCCAGTGTTACTGGGATGATGAGAAAGTTAAATGAAAGAGGATTTATAGTTTATGAGAAATACAGCGGTATTACTCTCACAGAAAGGGGTAAAAAAATAGCAGAGGGAGTAAAAAGGAAGCATGTTATATTTGAAGATTTTTTGGGGATTATTCTAGTCCCGAAGGATATTGTATCTGAGGACGCATGCACGATGGAACATCATTTAGATCCAAAAACAATTGAGCAGTTCTCAAAGTTTGTTGATTTTGTTAAAAGTGCCCCTGTATCTCCAAAATGGCTAGAACACTTCAAAGAGTACTGCGAAACTGGAAAATATGAATGTGAACATGAAGACTAAGAATGAATTTTAGGTTATTTTTTAAAATCCTAACTTTTTTAGGGAAATCTATTTATACACCTAATTTGTTAAATTAGGCGTGCCTAACTGGTGACTTTATGAATGATGTATCTTTGAGTGAGCTGAGAGAAGGCGAATGGGCAAGAATTGTTGCTATAGATGGTAGACATGGATTAAGACATGACGGACATAGATTAAAACAGAAACTTTTGTTGAGAGGATTGCTTGAAGGGAGCGTTGTAAGAGTAATTTCATGTCGCGGTCCTATTACCATTGAAGTTGACAGAAATATAGTCGCAATAGGCAGAGGAATGGCGCAAAAAATTAGAGTAGTTAGGATGTGATAAAACGGAGAAGAAACTATCTGAAATGAGTTATGGGGAAGAGGGTATTGTAAAAAGTATTGAAGAAAGTTTGAGGAATAAAGTAGCAGGTATGGGCATCAGAGTAGGAAAAAAGCTTAAAATGATCACAAAGCAGCCGATAAAGGGACCTGTTGTGGTATTGGTTGACGAATCTAGAACATCTTTAGGATTGGGTATAGCAGATAAGATCATTATAGAGGTGGAAAAATGAAGGTCTTACTTATGGGGCATCCGAACGTTGGGAAATCCGTTTTTTTCAATCGTTTGACAGGATCGAACGTCATCGAATCAAACTATCCAGGTACGACAGTTGATTATACAAAAGGATACATGCTATTAGAAAATAGAGATGTCGAAGTTATCGATGTCCCCGGTACATTCTCTTTGGAACCGAAGGATAGAGCGGAAGAGGTCGCAGTAACAATGCTTGAAGAGGGAAAAGATGCCATTGTTGTGTGTGTTATTGACGCTTCCAAGATAGAAAGAGGGCTTTATTTAGCATTGGAGATTATAGAGAAAGGTTACCCAGTTATAATAGCATTAAACATGTGGGATGTTGCTAAAGACAAAAATATAGAAATAGATGTAAAAACTCTTGAAAAGATTCTTGGAGTTCCAGTAATATCCACAGTAGCAATAAGTGGTGAAGGTATCAGAGAAATAGTTTCAAAAATAAAGGAAGCAAGCCCTGTTAAAATAGAGAAGATCATTAAAAATGTAGGTAGTTAAATGTTAAGTGTTGATGAAAGATGGGATTTGATCGATAAAATATCAAAAAAGACTGTAAAATTTGGTAAGTATACGCACACATTGAAAGATGCAATCGGTGAGTTAACTGTAAAACCTTTAACAGGTATACCTATTGCCATAGCAGTTTTATACGGGCTGTGGAGCTTTTTTGGTTCGTTTGCAGGATTTTTTACAGATGGATTTTTTGTCGAGCTGTTTGACGAACATTTCCTGCCATGGATGCAATCAGTCTTTCCGGGAAAGGGAGGATGGTTTTACTATATCTTTGTAGGAGATCCACTGGCAGACAACTGTTTTGAAGCCTTTGGTGTACTTACATCAGGACTTTTTGTTGCGATAGGAGTAGTTTTGCCTGCAATAGTTGCGTTTTATCTGATACTGACTTTGCTGGAAGATATAGGATATATGCCAAGACTCGCAGTTCTTATCGATACTATACTGCACAAAATAGGATTACATGGATATGCTATCGTTCCGACAATTCTTGGATTTGGGTGCAATGTACCTGCGGTAACTGCAACGAGAATCTTAGAAACAAGAAAACAAAGGTTCATAATGATGACACTTCTTGCAATATTCATTCCATGCGGTGCTCAGCTTGGAATCATGGAAGAAGTAATTCCAGATACGATGGGGTTTGTTATACTCTATTTACTATTTGGATACTTTGTTTTCGGTTTTATCTTGAATAAGATAATACCGGGAAAGTCTCCAGAGATTTTGATAGACGTTCCGCCGTATCAAAGACCTATGATGCGTAATGTAAGAAGAAAACTACAGATGAGAGTTATGGGATTCTTTAAAGTTGCAATACCGTTTGTACTGTTAGGCTGTGCAGTCGTGAACATACTGTATAAAGGAGGAGCTATGGATTGGCTGGCAAATGCTCTATCACCCCTTCTTTCTGGATGGTTTGGAGTGCCTAATGAAACAGTAGGTCCTTTAATCGCAGCATTCTTGAGAAAAGATCTTGCCGTGGCGCAACTTTCTGCCATCTCAATGACAAGCTATCAGATGATCACGTCTGTGGTACTTGTCTCGATATACTTTCCCTGTGTTGCAACATTTGCAATGATACTTAAAGAAGGATGGAAAGATCTACTCGGAAGCGTAGCTGTTCTTGCGGCAGTAGTTTTCCTCTACGGCGGATTGATACATTTGATAGGGATATTACTGGGGGTGGCGTAATGAATGAATACACTGTAGCTAAAATATACTTTGGAATCTTGGGTATCGTTACGGTATTGTTCGGTATCGCTGAGATGGCAGTGACTGCAGGAGGAAGCGAGGTTAGTTGGGGGATCTTAGAAATACCCAATGAGACGTTCAGAGGGGGATGGGGCGGATTTATCGTGCTTTTTGCAGGATTGTTTTATCTATCCAGCCTTAAAAACTTCTCTGAAGTCCACCAGTTTTCAAAGGCAGTAATGGGCTCCATAATGATATGGGTCATGGCAGGGCTCGATATATTTGCAATGATCACCGAGTCAATACCGAGTGAAGAAGGATGGTTCAACTCTTTAGAAGGATTTCTTGAAACATACGCACCACCATACGCACCTTCAATAATTTTGCTACCATTTTCTCTTGTGGTGATCTACTATATCTACAAGAGAAAGGCAGCATGATTTTTTTTCTTTGACTAAGGCACAAAAAATGAAAACCTTGATAACCTATATGTCAATACATCATAGCAACACAGAAAAAATAGCTAAAGTTATGGCTGAAATTCTTGAAGCAAAACTAGCTAAGCCGTGTGAAGTAGACACTGCTACTATTTCAAAATATGACTTAATCGGCTTCGGTTCAGGGATTTATTTTTTCAAACATCACAAAAGTTTATTGAACCTCATTGATAAACTATCACTGCAAAAAAACAAAAAAGCGTTTATTTTTTCGACAAGAGGTATGGATCCTATATGGTTTTATCACAGGCCCCTCAAAAAGAAATTATTAGAGAGAAGTTTTGATATTGTAGGAGAATTTTCCTGCAGAGGATTTGATACATATCTTTTTGATAAATACATTCCACCATTAAAATTCACTGGCGGAATAAGCAAAGGAAGACCAAATGAAAAAGATTTAAAAAATGCAAGAAAATTTGCAAAAGATTTGAAAGGGTGAGCACCTGACAAAAATGAAAAGAACTCTATCAGAAATAGGAAAAGAAAATAGGTGATAAAAATGAAGAAAATACAAATCGATGCAAAGAGATTAGGCACTATTGCACATTACATTGGAGTTGTTAGTGAGTATCTCTTAGTCATCTTCTTGGCAGTATGGCTTAATAACGTACTGAAGCTTCCGAGTTTATTCAGCTTTTCTTTCAGAATGTTTGGTTTTATATTAGTCGCTTTCGGGATCTTTCTTATCTCTTGGTGTTGCTGGCTCCAGTTTAAGATAGGTCAAGGGACTACTAGCTTTTCTGAACCTACTATGAAGCTGGTTACTTCTGGACCTTATGGAATTGTAAGAAACCCTATGATGTTAGGTCAATTTCTTTTTTTTGCAGGTTTTGGATTTCTCCTAAACATAGGGACTACATTTCTTCTACTTCCAATTATAATTCTTGCGACGCACGAATTCATCGTATTTATTGAGGAACCCAATTTAAAAAGACGATTTGGTCAAGAATGGACAAGTTATACTAAGAGAGTACATAGATGGTTTCCTAGACTTAGTAAGAAAGATAATAAGCACCAAGAACGTGACATAAATGAAAAATATATCAAAGAAGATTTAAGATTTGGAGAAATTGATATGGAAAAGGTGATATGATGAATTCACTCGAATATTTAGTAAAAGCAACGACAAAACATCCAAAAACTACGATACTGATTGCATTGCTTATAACATTTCTTGCATTAATTCCTGTTTCAAATTTTGCCATAGATTCCAATGTAGAAAGTATGTTCGAATCCGATGATCCCGACATGAAAATGATGGAGGATATTGATGAAAGGTTTGGAGAGCAGGAGCTCGTAACTGTCGTTATAGACTGCTCGAATTCTAATCCATCAACAGCAGAATCTTATGTAGAAACCTTAGTAGAAAAACTAAAAAAAGATAAAAGATTCAAAAATATCCAGTATAAGGAGGATTTCAGCTTCGCTGGCGAGAAAGGAATTCTTTATCTTCCAGAAGAGTATCTCTTGATGTTGACTGATCCAAATATTACCCTAGATATGGTCAATGACTATCGCAGATCTCTGTATGAAAATCCAAATTATATTGTTTCAGAAAATGGTAAAATATATCTCATTAATATGGGGATTAATATTGTTATAGGGGATATGGAAGACAGAGAATCGCTTTTTGATGATCTTGGAGATCTTATCGAAGAAACAAAGGAAGAAAACAATGATTATAAAGATCTTATACTGGGATTTACTGGAGGGATGATGGTCATCGATTACGAAGGAGATAAGCTTGCTTTTGGAGATTTCTTCCTTACGGTGGGCATCACAATAGTACTTATTCTTCTTTTACTTTTAGTCTCTTTCAAAAGCTTATCCATACCCCTTCTTTCTGTTATTCCCCTTATCATTAGTATAATCTGGACATCTGGGGTAACGTTTCTTATATATGATTCTCTTAATATGCTGTCTATATGTTTCGCAGCATTGATACTGGGTTTGGGCGTTGATTTCTCTATACACTTACTTACAAGATTCATGGACGAGATGGATGAACACAATGAGATCACTCTAGCGTTCAGACATACTTTTATTCACACAGGAAAAGCCGTTATTTTGGGGTGTTTAACTACGGCTGCAGCATTTTTTTCTCTCTACTTTGCAGATACAGAGATACTCCATCAGATGGGTGTTATTGCCGGAATAGGTTTAATTTTAACTATGTTAGCAGTATTCACATTGTTACCAGCCATTGTTACATTAAAACTAAAATCTGTTAAAAGAAAAATGGCAGGTTTCAAGATTTTAGGAAAAATAGGAGTTACTATACAAAGATTTGCACCAGTAATTTTAATATTAATGATTATCTTCTCAATCGGATTCGCTGTCAAAGCAAGAGATGCCAGACTTAATAACGATATCTATGACATGATGCCCACGGAGATCGAGACGTATAGGCAGTTAGAAAAAGTCAAGGAAAACTTTGATTACAATCAGGATTTTCTTGTTTGCATAGTGGATTCAGAAGAAGAGCTTGTTAGATGTGTCAATGAGTTTCGAAGTATGAGTGAGGTCATAAAGGCTGAATCCATTCTTGATTATCTTCCTTCTGACCAAGACAAAAAATTAGATATAATAAAACAAGCTATTGAAATACATCCAGAGTTTAATGTTTCGTGGATAAATGTAGATCCGATAGAATGGAGCGATCTTCCTTTTTATAGAGCATGGGTTTCAGAGGATGGTAAATTTCTTATAAAGATAACACCTTCTGAGGATATATACGATGAAGAGTATCAAGAAAATCTTGTATCAGATCTACGTAAAATTAATGCTGATGTTACGGGTCAGGCTGTGATGTGGACAAAGTTAATAGAAAATGTGGCAAACGATATAATCCATGTTTCTCTATTGGCTATTATAATAATATTTGGTATCGTTTACATAGGATTTAAGAGATTTAATCCCATCTGTGCCATACTTTCCCTAGTCCCTGTTTCCTTTGGTATCCTCGGACTTTTAGGAACGTATCAGTTTTTTAAAGCAGATCTTAACTTTTTTACAATCGGTATGATACCCATAATCATCGGTATAGGTATAGATGATGGTATACATATTATCCATCGATACTTAGAAGAGGGCAAAAACTCAATTCCTTGTGTCATACAGCTGACTGGAAAAGCTATATTCCTTACAACGGCAACTACTGTCCTGGCATTTTCTTCATTCCTCTTTTCAAGCCATCCTACTATGAGATTTTTGGGCAAAATACCTATTATAGGTTTATGTATCTGCTTCTTTGGTGCTGTAATATTTTTACCAGCATTATTGAGGATAATCGTTGATAGAAGTGAAAACCATGTTAAAAATAGATAATATGTCTGTAAAGGTAAACGGTAAGAATATCTTGAAAAAAATCAACTTGGAAATAAATAACGGAGAGATACACGCTTTGTTAGGCCCAAATGCATCTGGAAAATCCAGTTTAGTTTATACGACAATGGGATTTCCAGATTACAACGTTACAGGAGGAAAAATAATCTTTAATGGAAAGGATATAACAGATCTGCAGATAGAGGAGAGAGTAAAACTGGGAATGGCTTCCGTATTCCAGCATCCCCCTTCTATAAAAGGATTAAAACTCTCAAAACTTTTAGAGAAGATCTCCAAAAAGAATATAGAGTTAAAAGAACTCAATAATCTTTTAGAAAGAGAGATAAACGTTGGATTTTCAGGTGGAGAAAGAAAGTTCTCGGAGATAGTACAGGTGATCAGTTTAGATCCGAGTTTTGTAATTTTCGACGAACTGGATGCAGGACTGGATGTAGAAAATCTTGAAAGACTGACATCGCTGATAAAAAGTGAATTAGACAACAAATCTATTCTTTTAATTACACACAGAGGTAGAATACTGAAGTTTCTTAAACCTGACATTGTACATGTCATGATAGATGGAAAAATAGTGTGTTCATCAAAGGATTGGAAGAGAATATGGAAGACAATTGAGGTGTACGGTTATGAAAAATGTAAAGAATGCGAACTACGTTCAAATAGATCATGAAATTCAGATATCTGGAGAGAAAGACGTCATCATTCTTTCCAGCCCTGAAGCTTATAAAAGATTCAGATGGAGTAGAGAGTATTTCAAGAAAAAACCTGAAGAAGGATATTTTATCTGGGTAAAGAACTCGATAAATCATCCTTTGATTACCTGTATCTCTATTTCTTCAAAGAATATTTCCCAGAATCCAATAAATTTAGTGATAATAGAGAAAGATGTGAAGGCTGAAATATATAGCATTTGCAATGCAGTGAAAAAGAATCTGTGTGGAAACCATGTAGGATACTCGAAAGTCATTGCAAAGGAAAACTCTAGATTAGAAATGAGACATTTTCACAGATGGGGAAAGGAGGATACCGTTAATTCAAATCTGGAATTCTTTCTTAAGAAAGGAGCAGAATTATCGCATAACTATAAATGTCTTGAGGTACCGATGAAATTAAAAATGGAAAATAATACTTATCTAGAAGAAAGTTCTTCAGTAAATTTCGTAATAACAGTTTGGGCCAAGGATGGTGAAGTCGAGATGCATGATTCTATTTTCTTGAATGGAAGGGAATCCAATGGAATATCAAGAGTAAGGATGATCGGTGACAAAAAATCCAGAATAAATGCATACAGCAAGATAATAGCAAATGATGCCGGAACAGGACATTTAGATTGTATGGGCTTGCTAATATCTGAGAGTTCGAGTATCAACGCTATACCAGAGCTCGTAAACAGGAATAAGGATGCTTCACTCACTCATGAAGCATCGGTAGGTAAAATCTCGGAAGAAATATTAAATTACTTAAGAAGCAGAGGGTTGACAGAAGATCAGGCTATTGATCTTATTGTGTCCGGCTTTCTGGGCGAAGAAGAACCTATTGCTGTAGAGGGGAGTATTGTGTCCTCAAAATTATACATGTAGTGATAAAAATGGAAAATAAAAAATTTATACGACTATTACCGAGGTAGTTCATTATGTATGGAAACGTTGGGTTAGCTTTAATACTTACGGCTATAGCAGGTCTTTCTACTGGTATAGGAAGTGCTATCGCCTATTTTATCAAGAAACCCAGGGTGATCTATCTTTCCTTCTCACTGGGCTTCTCGGCAGGTGTAATGATCTACATATCTTTCATGGAACTTCTGCCCACAGCACTAGAATCTGTGGAGGAGGTATGGGGTGTTATTGCTTTTTTTGTTGGAATCGTTTTCATCGGTTTAATCGATATGGTAATACCTGAAGCGGAGAACCCCCATCACTACGAGGGAATTTCTGAGGTACAAGGAGATGAGACTCTCAAAAGAACAGGTCTTTTCACTGCACTGGCAATTGGAATTCATAATTTTCCTGAAGGACTGGCAGCATTTGGGACAGCTCTCAGTGACGTGAAGCTGGGAGTAATTATTGCCCTGGCGATTGCCATTCACAACATTCCTGAGGGTATCTCCGTGTCCATGCCCATATTTTACGCCACAGGCGACAAAAATAAAGCATTCATCTACTCCTTTTTATCTGGCGTTGCAGAGCCAGTAGGAGCCATTATAGGATACTTGTTGTTAATGCCATTCTTATCAGAGAGTCTCCTTGCATCCCTCCTAGCATTCATCGCAGGAATTATGGTATATATATCCGTAGATGAGATCCTCCCAATGGCACATCGCTACGGTCACGGTCATGCTGTCATTTTGGGAATAGTCTTGGGAATGTTTGTCATGGCTTTGAGTTTATTGATACTCTAAATTTTTCGTCGTACTAGGAAAGCTTATAAAATAAAGTTTAAAAAACAGAGAACTCATCTATATGTATGGACAAGAAAAATTTGAGTATTAAAGGGATCATTTTTGATATCGATGGTGTACTGGAGTTTCAGGGAAAAATATATGATGGGGCAATTGAAACAATTAACTCGTTGCGAGATAAAGGGATCGTTCTCAGATTTTTGACAAACAGTACTCTGAAGAGCAGGAAATCCTGTGCCGATAAACTAAAAAAGAGAGGATTTCGGATATTTGAAGAAGAGATTATTACTGCCTCTTACGCTACTGCATTGTATCTCAAAAAGTTGAACCCTAAATCTTATTGGGTCATGCTGGAAAGAGAAGGACTTAATGAGTTTAGAGATTTTACTCATGACATGGAAAATCCTGAATATATTGTTGTGGGCGACAACAGGAGCAACTTTGATTTTAACCATCTAAATAAAGCCTTGAGATTGCTGTTAAAAGGTGCAAAATTGATCGCAATGTCATCTGGACTTGTTGACGCCAGCATGGGGGAGATAGAACTGGATGTCGGTTCGTGGGCACATATGTTAGAAAGAGCATCTGGAGTAAAGGGAGTTTACATAGGCAAGCCCAATCCGTATGTGTTTGAGCTTGCTTTGAAAAGCATGAATCTCGATAAAAATGAAGTAGTTATGGTGGGTGACCAGATTTCTACCGATATAAAAGGTGCAAAAAATATAGGAATAAAATCGATATTATTGAAAACAGGAGAGTTTGATGAAAGAGATTTGAACAGCGATATTAAACCGGATTTTATATTCGATTCTATCCGAGATATACCGAAAATTTTATAACTCATTATAAGAATAGAAAACTGGTGAAATGAAATGGAAGAATACAAACAAAGATTTATTGATTTTTTGTTGGATAAAGAAGCTTTGAAAATAGGCGAATTTAAGTTGAAAAGCGGAAGAATTTCTCCATATTTTGTAAATACAGGTATGTTTGATGATGGGGAGAGTATTGGAAAATTAGGATATTTCTATGCCGCTAAAATAGCAGATAAATTTAAAGAAGAATTCGATATTGTCTTTGGACCAGCATATAAAGGAATCCCTTTATCAGTAACAACTACTATCGCTTTAAGTAGCGATTTTGGTATAAACAAGGGCTATTCTTTTAATAGAAAAGAGCCAAAAGGTCATGGTGAAGCCACAAAACAAAAGAACTGGATTGTTGGACACAAAATTGAAGATGACAGTAGAATTCTGATGATAGATGATGTTTTCACAACAGGGGGTACGAAATACGAGTCTATTGATTTGTTGAATAGTGTCGCTGATAATCTTCATTATGTAGGTTTGATTATCGCAGTCGACAGAGAAGAAGTTGGAGAAGATGGGAAAAGTGCAATTAAGCAATTTGAAGAGAAAACAGGGATACCTGTAGATTCTATTGTGAGTATAAGTGGAATAATTAATTATCTTTGGGATGCAAAAAAAATAACAGCCTCAGATAAACAGAGGCTTGAAGAGTATCTAAAAAAATATGGAATAAGAGAGGATTGATATGAGAATAATTAAAAGAGACAGAAGCGTGATACCTGCATGTGATGTGCCATTGGAACTTTATGAAAGAATTGTTAAAGAAACAGCAGATATAGAAGGAATCGGCGGATATAAAGTGGGTTTTTTCTTGGGGCTTGATTATGGATTGCCCAAGATCGTGGAGATAGCAAGAAAATATACAGACAAGCCAATAATCTATGATCATCAAAAGGCTGGAACAGATATTCCGGATATGGGTGGAAAATTTGCTAAAATTTGTAAGAAATCAGGAATAGATGCAGTAATTCTATTTCCGCAATCTGGACCGGAAACAGAAAAGGCGTGGATTGAAGCTGCAAAAGAAGAAGGTTTGGGAGTAATCGTTGGCGGATTAATGACTCATCCAAAATACAAAAAAAGTGAAGGTGGATTCCTGGCAGATGAATCGATTTTGGAAATGTATCTGATTGCGGCAGATTTAGGTGTAAAAGATTTTGTTGTTCCCGGAAATAGACCAGACGATATAAGAAGAATAAGAGAGGCTCTGGAAGAAAAAGGAATCGCACCAAGATTTTATGCTCCAGGATTCGTTGCGCAGGGAGGAGAGATAACAGAGGCAACAAAAGTTGCAGGAGATCATTGGCATGCGATAGTGGGAAGAGGAATTTACAAGGCAGAAGATATTAAAAAGGCTGCATTAGAGTATACTAGTAAAATTTAAGGTAATAAAATGAAAGTATGTCCGAGCTGCTGGAGCACCAACGTAACAATTAGAGTTCCTCAATGGGGGATATGGATTTGCAAAGACTGTGGATGGGAAGGCATTGAGGTACTCGAATTTCCGGAATTACCGGACGATATACTGGAAAAAATGAAAGAGATCAAGAAAATGGAAAATCTTGGAAAAGAAAGGGAAGCAATGAAAATGAAAGAATCTCTGGAGGAAATGATGAAGAAGCTTGAAAAGAAAAAGAGAGGTAGTTGAGTAGAGGTGATATCATGAAAGCATGTCCAAAATGTGGAAGCACGAATATAGCCATTAAACTTCCTCAGACAAATCTATGGGTCTGCAAAAAGTGTGGATGGGAAGGTACGGTAATCGTTGATTTCCCGGATGAATCGTTGAAGAAAATGAAAGAGATCGAAAAAGCTGAGAAACTTGGAAAAAAGGCAGAGGCTATTAAAAAGAAAGAAAGACTGGAAAAAAAGATGAAGAAGCTTGAGAAGAAGATGAGAAGGTTGGGGTACTGAAATATCTTAAATTTAAATATGAGAAGAAATAATCCCACCCAACACCTTCTTTCTCTGAGCCATTCTGTACCCACAAACAACTATCTTATCTCCTGCGAGAGTTCTATCTAACTCTTCATCGCCCGTATCCACTAAAAGATGAGGACTCTGGCTTAATTTATAGGGTGTCGCTATAATGATAACGTTTTCTGTTCCTACTTTTTTTATAATCTTTGCACTTATCTGTTGATTCCCTCTGCCGAAGATGAATCCCTGTGCTCCTATGGGGCTTACAACTATCTTTACATAATCTTCTCCTTCAATGTATGTGAGAATATCCCTCTCGCAAACATCCCGTGCTACGAGTTTTTCATCTTTGACAAGATCAACGCCGAGAAGAGTTTTTTTTATATCAATAAGATCTGCAATACTTTTTGTAGTAGTTCCTGCTCCGAGGATATAGAGGGCACCATCTCTCATGAGCTCCCGCAGAAAACAAGCTATGTTTCTCTTGGATACGTCTTCGCTCTCACTCTGGAAAGTAGATTTCCTCCTCTGGACTAAGTTTGGCACATAGATCGTTTGGGAGTAGCCAAAAAGTTTTATATCGAAGTTATTCTGCCGGTACATTTCTTCATCGATATCCATGATCTCTGCTTCTCTTATTTGAATCTGATTATCCAAAAATTTGGCAATTAATTCGGATATAGATTGTGGATTTATTGAAAAAATACCTGAAAACATCTTAACTCCCGCAGGAATTCCTATAATTGGAATCTCATTTCCGATTACTTCATAAATGTCTCTTGCTGTACCATCTCCTCCGCAAAAGATGATAAGATCAACATCTTCCTCAAGAAATATCTTGCATGCTTTTTGTGTATCTGATCTTGAGGTTTTTTTCTTAGGATAATACATAATAGAGTAGTTTGGGAAATTCAAACCTTTCAATATATTTTCGCCCATCTCGCCTGAGGAGGTTACCATAACAAGATCTGCTTTTCTGCCGTTTAATCTTTCAAGTGCTTTTTTTGCTCTATTCTGAGCTACCGGTCTTGCACCTCTCCTTAATGCTTCTTCCAAAACGCCATCTGTGCCTTTCAGGCCTACCGTTCCACCCATTCCGGCTACGGGATTCACAATAAAGCCAACTTTCTTCATAAAATCACAAAAAATAAAAAATATTAAGTTTTATTTTTTAGAGCTTTCAAAGACTTCTCAATGAGTTCAGCAGGATACTCATAGTCGACTAACTTTCCTTCATGGTAGGCGTCGTATGCCGCTAGATCAAAATGCCCATGTCCGCTGTTAGCAAAAAGAATAGTTTTCTCTTCTCCTGTTTCTTTGCATCTCAGCGCTTCGTCTATGGTTGCTTTAACGCAGTGCGCAGTTTCTGGAGCAATTAAAAACCCTTCTGTCCTCGCAAAGGTAATTGCTGCTTTGAAAACTTCATTCTGATGATAGGCTACAGCATCCATGTACCCCTCTTTAGTAAGCTTGCACAGTATGGGAGCATCTCCATGATATCGCAGTCCTCCAGCATGTATTGGTGGCGGGATAAAATCATGCCCAAGTGTGTACATCTTTAGCAAAGGAGTCAACATTGCAGTGTCCCCAAAGTCATAGGTATAAAGTCCCTTTGTCAGCGTTGGACATGCTGTAGGCTCACAGGATACAACTTGCAGGTCTGGGTGTTCTCCTCTGAGCTTATCACCCATAAATGGAAGGAAAACTCCTGAAAAATTACTTCCACCGCCAACGCATCCATAGATCACATCAGGGTATTCATCAATTACCTCAAACTGTTTTTTACACTCTAAACCCTGAATGGTCTGGTGCAATAAAACGTGATTTAAGACAGATCCCAGTGAATAGTTTGTATTCTCATGTTTTGCCGCATCTTCCACTGCTTCAGATATGGCAATTCCCAGGCTCCCTGTCGTATCCGGGAACTTTTTCCTGATCATTTTTCCGGCCTCTGTCCTGTCTGTTGGACTGGGGAAACATTCAGCGCCCCACGTTTCCATTATTATTCTCCTGTACGGTTTTTGCTCATAACTTGCTCTCACCATATAAACTGTGCATTTTAATCCGAAGATAGATGTGGCAAAGGCTAATGCAGAGCCCCACTGTCCGGCACCTGTTTCCGTTGATAATCGTTCAATACCTTCTTTCATATTATAATATGCCTGCGCTACTGCTGTGTTTGGTTTATGGCTTCCTGGTGGAGAGACACCTTCCCAGTTGTAGTAAATTTTAGCGGGTGTTTTTAATGCTTTCTCTAAACGATACGCTCTATAAAGTGGAGTAGGTCTCCATAGTTTATAGACATCTAATACTTCCTCTGGTATTGGTACCCATTTTTTCTTAGTTACTTCCTGCTTTATTAGTTCCATAGGGAATATGGCAGATAGATCTTCTGGTTTTACAGGTTCTCCTGTACTTGGGTTAAGTGGTGGCTCAAGGGGTGTTGGCAAATCTGTCTGTATGTTGTACCATTTTTTTGGCATCTCGTTTTCATCTAAAAATATTTTCGTTTGCATGTCATAGAGATACTTCAAAGTACTTTATAAATCTTTCGAGTACAATAATGTACATAGAGTTTCGAAATTGTTAAATAGTTAGATGATTAAATTAATATTATGTGGACTAAAGTCGAGCATTATTTTAAAGATCTTCCTGTAAGAAAAAAAGTAGCAGCTTTATTGCTTATGTATGGACTGAGCATCAAGGATAATGAGAAGGTATATTGCAACGAAGTTGAAATTTCGTATACGAGCATTGCAAGAGCACTTAATATTGATAGGAGAGTAGTGAAAGAAACTGTCAGGATGATACTTAAAAATGAAGAACTCTCTGTTGTATTCAAAAACCTCAGTTCTGTTGCATTTTATAATGAAGTTGCAAAAAGGATGCATTTTGGTGTAGTTGAGATATATGCAGAAGCATCTACCGTGGGGATCGTTGCAAAGGTCTCTATGATGATTGCAAATGAAAATATAACTATAAGGCAGATAGTTGCAGATGATCCAACACTCTTTCCGAAACCAAAACTTACGATAATAACGGGAAAAAAGGTTCCCGGAGAACTTCTTGACCAGTTTTTGAGTGTTGAGGGAGTGAAAAGAGTTTCGATATATTAAAAATAGAAATGTGAACCTAGTTAAACCTTCATCTCTTTATATCTATCAAATTATGTTTTTCAAGAAACTCGAAGTACCAAATTAAAAAATCTGTATTGACTTTTCCTATCTCGTTTTTTACATTTTTCGAGATCTCATATATATCTCTTTTCCCGTCTGCCCAGAATACAGCTAAATCCGATGTTCCTTTAAAATCTTTATATTTTTCCATTGTTTCATTGAATTTCTTTTTTTCGTTGAGAGGCATTTCAAGTAGTGTTTTACTAAGATCTATAGGGCCCATAAACTTCCTTTTCGGAACTATGCCTTTTTTAATTTTTTTCTCTTTTATTTTGATCTTTTTCTTTTCAAAATTTGCTAAATCTTCTATCTCCTTTTTTAAACTTTCAACATCTGCGTTTTCTATCCTTTTTATAGAATCCAAGTTCTTTTTTCCCGCATCTACTGTATAATCTATATCCGGAGATTCCAGAATTCTCTGCTTCGCTCTTTGAGTTACTATTCCTGCCATCCATTCTGCTTCTTTTTTGCCCATATTTGCAATAAAATAGAGATATGTGGCGGCAATTACTCCAACTCTTTTAAGTTCCTTTTCATCTACTTTATCTATCGTGTCAAAAGATGTATGATAGAATTTGTCGGGCCAGTGAATTAACATTGGAGTCGGGATTCCTATTGTTGGATCAGATAGTATCCAGTGATCGCTTCCTCCAGAAAAAGGCGTTACAAAATACATGAATAAAGGATATTTAAAAGTATTCTGAAAGTTTGAAACTTCTTTTTTTACCTCTTCAAGTATCTCTTGTAAAAGATAGTTTCCGAAAAATGGAGTTGCATCAGGGGTCTTCTCTATTAAAAGGGGAGAATTACATAAAAACTGGTTCTCTCCTACCATATCGAGATTCAATCCGCAGAGAAAATCGTTATTCTGGGATATAAATGCGGCAGTGCCGTGTATCTCGGGGACGAGCAAAATTCGTATGCTCCTTTTCGGCTTCTTGAATTTCTTTAAGACTCTTGCTATCTCGAGAGATAACCCGGCACCTGAAGCGTTATCATTCCCTCCTGGTTTTGGGTGACATAAATGTGATATCAGGATTATTTCCTCATCTTTTTCTCCTTCTATCTTTGCTGAGACTATTTTTATTTTTGAAGGAAAGAGTGAGGACTCTATATCTACATACGCTTTCTTTTTTCCTTTTTTAAGCTCTTTCTCAAGTTTTTCTCCTTCTCTTGGAGATATTACAAATCCAAATAATCGTTCCCCCCAGAATGATAAATATTGGAGAGAATCGGGAGCATCGAATTTGCTTCTATTTTCATCTGTTACTATCCCCAAACATTCGTAATTTCTAGCAAAATCCTTACCTTTTTTGAAATCATGAGTAAAAACTAAGCATCCCTTTTTGAAATCCTCCTCTTTTTCGGCGTAAATTAAATCAACTTCTCCTTTAAAAGGAATACTCCTCTGTATTATAGATATATTTTCTTTCTCAAAGTTCGCATGCTCTTTACCGTCTATCTTCAAAACTCCTTTTTTTATACTCCAGCCTTCTGGAGATAAAAAACCTAAATACATCTTCTTTCCATCAGAATCGTATTCAAGTATTTCTGTCTCTACTCCATTTTCTTCAAAAATCTTTTTGCAGAGAGAAGCAGCTTTATTGTACCCTTCTGTAACCTGGATCCTGTGAAATCTCATGATCTCAGAAACGTACTCTTTTGCATTCTTTCCTGAAACTTCTCTTTTTGAATCCTCCAGTATTTTCTTGAACATGCTACGAGATTTTCTTTTATTGTATAAATAATTAGTGTTAATAATGAATAAAAATTTAAAGGTATAGAAAAGTTGGTATATATGGATACGAAAGAGCTTAAGGAAATATTCAGAAAAAAGGCATCTGAAGATTATGAGAATTTTTTCGCTGTGGAAACTTTAAGAAGTCACGAATTCCGGAGAAACGTATGCAAAAAATGCGGGAAGTATTTCTGGAGCCTTGGAAAAAAAGAGATCTGTGGAGATCCTTCCTGTCAGGGAAAATATAATTTTATAGGAGAAAAACCTTACGTAAAATTGGATTATATAGAAGTATGGGAAGAATTTTCCAGTCTCTTTGAAAAATTAGGATATAAATCTATCCCGAGATACCCTGTTGTTGCAAGATGGAGGGATGATGTGGATTTTGTCAACGCATCTATATACGATTTCCAGCCTCATGTTGTCTCGGGAGAAGTAGAACCTCCTGCAAATCCATTAGTAATTCCCCAGTTTTCTCTAAGATTTAATGATATAGACAATGTAGGGATAACAGGATCACATTACACGGGGTTTGTGATGATAGGTCAGCATGCCTTTGAAACTCCGGAAAATTACGACCAAGAAAAGTATCTTGAAGACATCTATGTATGGCTTACAAAATCTCTAAAGATACCGAAAGAAGAACTATATTTCCACGAAGATGGATGGGCTGGAGGGGGAAATGGAGGATGCTGCATGGAATATTTTTCAAAAGGCCTTGAACTTGGAAATCAGGTTTATATGTTTTACGAAGTTACTCCGTCAGGTTTCAATCCATTGAAGACAAAGGTGTTGGATATGGGGGCAGGTCAGGAAAGATTTACATGGTACTGCAATCCAGATGACACTTCTTATGAAGCTGTTTTTCCGGATGTTTGCGATTATCTTTATAAAAGAACAGGATACAGAGCTGATAAAAGAATCTTGAGATTCTTACCTTATGCAGGGCTCTTAAATCTGGATGAAGTGGAAAATGTTGAGAAGATATGGATAAAAATAGGAAATATCATAGATTTAGATCCCAAGGAGCTTGAAGATACTATCTTAGCGTTATCAGAGATATATAGCCTTGCTGACCATACAAGAACTCTTTTATTTGCTTTATCTGACGGTGCGCTTCCTTCAAATGTCGGCGGGGGATATAACCTAAGAGTTATTTTCAGAAGAGTTTCAGATTTTATAGAAAAAAATGGTTGGAATATAGATATATCAAAAGTGATCGAGAAACATGCTTATTTTCTAAAAAAAGAGTTTCCAGAACTAATAACAAATTTGGAAGATGTATTGGAGATATTGGAAGTAGAAAAGAAAAAATACAAAAATATGAGAGAAAAATCTGGAAAAATAATTGAAAATATCCTTAAAAAAGAGAAAAAAATAAGTTTTAAAAAAATAATTGAGCTTTATGACTCCCATGGGATATCACCTGAGAGTTTAAGAGACAGGGCTTTAGAAAAAGGAATAGAAATAGAAATTCCATCAAATTTCTACGCTGAGTTAGCCTTAAGGCACGAAAAAAGACCTGAAAAAAAAGAGAAAGAAGAAACACTCGATTATCCAAAAACAGAGTTACTTTTTTATAAAGACTGGAAAATGAAAAAATTTAAAGCCAAGATCATAGGGATAAAAGATGATTGGCTTATTCTAGATAAAACATGCTTTTATCCAGAATCAGGGGGGCAATCGAACGATCTCGGATTCATAGACGGAAAAAAAGTTACTAGTGTAAAGAAAATAGGAGGGATAGTGCTACATAAAATTGAAGGAAAATACGACATAGGACAAGAAATAAATGGTGAGATAAACTGGGAAAGAAGATTAAATCTGACGCGACACCATACAGCCGCGCATATTATTAACGGAGCTGCAAGAAGAATCCTCGGAAATCACATATGGCAGGCTGGAGCTGAGAAAAAAGAGGACAGAGCAAGATTGGATATTACACATTACGAAGGATTGAACAGAGAAACTCTCAATAAAATAGAGAAGCTTGCAAATAATATTATTCTAGAAGATCGAAAAATAGAAAAAGGATTTATGAAAAGGAGCGAAGCCGAAAAAAAATATGGTTTCAGATTGTACCAAGGGGGTGCAGTACCTGGAAAGGAAATAAGAGTCGTAAACATAATAGATTTTGATGTGGAAGCGTGTGGAGGTACTCACTGCGATCATACAGGCGAGGTAGGATTTATAAAAATATTAAAATCTGAGAAAATACAGGACGACGTTGTGAGATTGGAGTTTGCAGCAGGCTTAAAAGCTCTCGAGTATATACAGAAAACAGAAGGTATAATAGGTGACGTAAGGAATGTATTCAGAGTAAAGCGAGAGTATATAAAAAGAACAGCCGAAAGATTTTTTGAAGAATGGAAAGAGAGAGGTAAGGAAATAGAAAGATTAAAAGAGGAAATTTCCAGGTTAAAAGTTTATCAACTCAAAAATGAATTTATAAAAAAAGAAGGACTGAGATTTCTGGAAAAAGAGATAGAGGGGGACATAGAACTTTTAAGAAAAACTGCTTTATCTCTCAAAGAAGAGGATACTGTAATTGTTCTCCACAATGGAAGAAACCTTGTCTGTGTATGCGGTAAAAATGCAGTAGAAAAAGGGTATAAAGCGAATGAATATATAAAAAACTTCGGAAAGGGAGGAGGCAGTGAAGAAATGGCACAAGGAGTGAAAGAATGAGAAATTTTGTGGATTATTTTGTTGCTTTTTTACTTGTAATGTGCATCATATCGTTCGTTTATCCTTATTTTTCAAAACATGCGTTTGAGAAGGATGTTTTCACAGATGTAGAAAGCACCTTAGAAAGAATTGAAGATTCAGAAGGCTTTTTTTATACGTTGACAATTACAGGATGGTGGAACTCTGACAATTCAAAGTTTATAGAAGAGGTTTTTCTCATGAGTTATAATGAAAATGAGATAGGAGTAATAAGGAAAAATGGGAATATTGTCACAATCGGGAATCTCAATAACTTAAAAACAGATATAAGAACATCAAATATAAAAATAAATATAAAAAATAAGGAGGTTTACTCTTTTGAGATAAATTTTGATACTGATTTTGATGAACTGGAGAATATGATACATCATCATCCTATTCAACACACTATAAACGTAGCCATAACTGGAAATATATTTATGAAGGATTTTGATGAACTGGATATAGTAGAGGAAAAGAAACTTAATGACGAGTTAAGAAAAAAATTCTTTTACTGTAAAAAAATAGAAATAGATGGAAAAAATCTTTATTTAGAAAATTTTAGTGTAAAATATTTAAAAGATTTGAAGGAGTTTTATAACGGAGAAATAAAAGGAAAAATAAAAGTTTATGTAAGATACTAAGATTACATTATTTTTATTGATCCCATATCTGCTTCTACCTTGATTTTAGCTTCTTTTGTACCTTCTTCGTTCATTATAAACTTTTTATATCTCCCTCTCTCCTCAATTATTCTACCCGGACATTTTATTCTACCCATGCCTACTCTTGTTTCAATCTCTGCCTTTGTATTTTCAGATACTTTTATTTTAATAGATCCCATTTCGGTAGATACAATATTTTCTCCCTTGGAAACATTGACTCTTATACTTCCACGCTCCGTTTTTAACTCCTGTCTATTGGCATCGCAGTTACACGATATGTGTCCGTTCTCTGTTTCTGCTTTTATTTGATCTGCTTCAATTTCATCCAAAACCAAAGATCCATTCTCTGTAAATACTTTAAGATTTTCTGTTTTGGCATTTCCGATATCTATCCTTCCGTTCTCAGTTTTTCCGTCAATTTTTTCGAATTCTATGTCATTCATTACGAGTTTACCATTTTCTGTTCTGAGTATTGTCTCTTCACCTTTTAGGTCTGAAATATTTATGATACCATTCTCACTTTCAGCTCTGATTCTGTAGTTTTTTTCAGGTAAATCTGCTATTATATCGACCATCTCAGTTGCATGAATTGATAATCTATCCTTTTCCAGATCGATCGTTACATCGATATCTTCAAACTCTTCCTCGGCATCTTCCTTGTTTCTTGCTTTGACTCTTTTTCTGATGAGAACGTTATACTCATCATTATCAGATTTTTTTAACTCTATTCTACCGTTTTCAACTCTAAAATCTATCTCAACATCTTTAGACTCAAATTTTCCTTTTAATATATCTTCTTTCACAAATTCATTCCCTACATACCAGTCTATTTTGCCTAGCGATTTTTCAAGACTTCTTTCAACTTTTTCCCTGATCATGTCACCTAAATCTGCAAAGTCATAGTATTCATCTATTTTTTCCATTTCCTTTTCATATTTTGATTTTAATTCATTATAACTCTCTTCACTTATCTCTTTATTCTTATAGAGTCGCTCTAAATCTCCAAGCATCTTAGTTATTATATCACTTTTTATCTTGTCTTTTTCTCTCGTATTTATCACCTAATACTATACACAAAACTCTTATTTATAAGCTTTTTTGCACAAATGAGTTTATATCTTATCGTTTTCGCAAAAATGAAAAACACACATCTCTTAACGAAAAGATTATATAGCACTGGCTACTATATTAGTCATGCTGAGCATAATTCAGGCTCTTGCCAATGATTATAGAGTGAAAATAATGGAACTGCTTTCAAAAGATGACATGAGCCCGAAAGAGCTTGAAGAAAAACTCGATATAACTAGAGGGGGATTAGAAAGGCATTTATCTACACTTTTAAATTGTGATTTAATAAAGAAAAGAAGTATTGTTGAGAAAGGTAAAGTTAGGGTGTATTTCTGTTTGGATGAAGCTTCCAGAGTATTTTTTGAAGAATTAAAAGAAAATATATCAAAGTTCAAACTGCAGAAATCTAAGAATGTGGATGAAAAATTAAAAATACTGTCTGTGGAGTTTGATAATATAAAAAATGCTTTGAAGGAAGTAGAAGAATCATACAATAATAAGAAAATGGATGAAAATGATTATCTTGAGCTTAAAAGAGAGTATATATCCAAGATGGTTAAGATAGAGAGAGAAATAGCTATTCTTTTAGAAGTATAGAGTGGAATATACACTATCTATACAAATTGTAGATAGCCTACATGTATGTAAAGAGTAAACAGGTGCACATAAAGCTCAAATCTAAAGAATAAAAGTTTTTGTCTTGTTTATGACAACAACCAAAACCTTTTTATATCGAATAGAAAAGTACAATACATGGACGAAGAAGAACTTTTAAAAAAGGCTAAGAAGCCTGGAGAAGATGCGTTAAAACTGCACCCTTTTTACAGAGGAAAGATAGAGATCGTTTCCAAATGTATTATCCGCGATTTTAATGAT
>Ga0315544_1000138_pt1 | contig 72925 bp, 88 predicted proteins | sample SalMarSW160130MG_2_FD_202543 | JGI IMG/M metagenome (GOLD analysis project Ga0315544, IMG submission 202543) | Salt marsh sediment microbial communities from the Plum Island Ecosystem LTER, Massachusetts, United States - Salt Marsh Sediment SW1601-130 ...
ATATATATATAGTCACCTTTATTTATAAGCTTTTCGGTCATTATAAATTTATAAAAATATTTAAAATTTAGAATGTGTATATTTTTAATAAATTACTTTTTTCCAATAAATGAACAACCGAAAATTTTTTAACTCGGTGAAAAAAGGTAGTACCATGAGACCGATGTATTATGAAGAAAAACCTAAGGGAGATATAAAACCTTACACAGGAAAAGAGTTGCACTGTAAAACGTGGGATGCAGAAGCTGCCTTGAGGATGTTTATGAATAATCTTTCTCCTGACGTGGCTCTGGAGCCGAATGAACTTATAGTTTATGGGGGGACTGGAAGAGCTGCAAGAAACTGGAGAGAATACAACAGGATAGTGAAAGCTTTGAGGAATTTAGATCCTGACGAAACATTATGTGTTCAATCCGGAAAACCTGTTTATATCGCAAAAACTCATGAAGAAGCCCCGAGGGTCATTATCGCAAACTCGAACATAGTTCCCAAATGGTCGACACAGGAAAACTTCAATAAGTACGACGAGATGGGACTCATAATGTACGGGCAGATGACCGCTGGAAGCTGGATCTATATAGGAACACAGGGAATCCAGCAGGGGACTTACGAAACTTATGCGGCAGCAGCTAAAAAATTTGGATCTATGAGAGGTAAACTCGTTTTAACAGCGGGGATGGGAAATATGAGTGGCGCGCAGCCTTTAGCTGCTACTATGAACGAAGGAGTCATTGTTGATGTTGAAGTAATAGAGGAAAGAGTTAAAAAGAGAATAGAACAAAAATCGTGTGACAAAATGACTTATAGCATTGATGAAGCTATAAATTGGGCTCTGGAAGCAAAGAAAAAAGGTATTCCTCTCTCTATCGGCCTTATCGGGAATGCTGCGGAATTACACCCCGAATTGGTAAAACGAGGTATAATACCAGATTTTGTAACCGATCAGACACCTGCTCACGATATATATCAGTATATCCCAATAGGAGATTTAAAAGAAGTTCTAGAGCTTAGAGAAAAAAACCCGGAAGAGTATAAAAGAAGAGCTTTGGAATCTATAGAGAAACATGTAAATGCTATCCTGGAGATGCAGAGAAGAGGAGCTGTAGTTTTTGATTACGGAAATAACCTGAGAGAGAGAGCTGAAGAAGCTGGAGTCGAAATAAAAGATAAAAACGGCAAATTTAAATATCCTGGATTTGTACCTGCTTACATAAGACCATTGTTCTGTGAAGGACGAGGTCCATTCAGATGGGCTGTGCTTTCTGGTGATCCCAACGATATCTATAAGATAGATGAAGCTCTGTTAAAACTCTTCCCGAATGACAAGGTACTTGCAAGGTGGCTGAAACTGGCGAAAGAAAGAGTTCCTTTTGAAGGACTCCCTTCGAGAGTTTGCTGGCTTGGATACGGCGATAGAGCAAAAGCTGGTATAATGATAAATAACATGGTTGCAGATAAAGAAATAAAAGCGCCTGTAGTTATAGGTAGAGATCACTTAGACTGTGGAAGCGTAGCTTCACCATATAGAGAAACTGAGGACATGAAAGATGGCAGCGACGCCATAGCAGACTGGCCTCTACTGAATTTTGCACTAAACACAATGTGCGGTGCTTCCTGGGTATCTTTCCACGACGGAGGGGGAGTAGGAATAGGAAGATCATTGCATGCAGGTTTTGTCATAGTGGCAGATGGAACAAAGAAGAGAGAAAAGAGATTAGAGAGAGTCTTAACAGTTGATCCTGGGATAGGCATTGCAAGACATGTTGACGCGGGATATGAGAAAGCAATAAAAACTGCAAAAGAAAAGAATGTAAAAATACCTGATTGATATGTTGATAGATGGAGAATCGTTGACAATAGAAGATGTCTATAAGGTGGCATGTCTAAAGGAAAGAGTAGAGTTAGATGAAACTGTAAGAAACAAGGTAGAAAGAAGCAGAAAGATCGTAGAAGAATATACAAAAGAAGAAAAAGTGGCTTATGGCATAACTACAGGATTGGGAGAGCTTTGCAATGTTTTTATTCATAAAGATCAAATAGATCAGTTGCAAAAAAATCTTATAAGAAGTCATTCTACGTGCGTCGGAGATTATCTCGATGAAAAGTTTGTCAGGGCTGCGATTCTTTTAAGGGCTAACTCTCTGGCAAAAGGATACTCCGGTGTCCGATATGAACTTATAGAGAGATTGATCTCACTTTTAAACAAAGATATTACCCCATGTGTCCCTGAAAAAGGATCTGTAGGTGCTTCTGGAGATCTTGCTCCTTTGGCACATATAGCTCTTGTTTTGATGGGTGAAGGTGAGGTTTTTCATGAAAACAAAATTATGAAAGCTGAAGATGCATTAAAAAAGGTAGGAATAGAAAAAATAGATTTAAAAGCAAAGGAAGGACTGGCTTTGATAAACGGTACGCAGATAATGACGGCAGTAGCTGCTCTATGCATCTATGAGGCGAAGATACTATTTGATAATGCTTTAAAAGCTGCTGCTATGAGCTTAGAGGCTTTAAGAGGGACAGATCGAGCTTTCCTGAAAGAGATACAAAAAGTAAGACCACACAAAGGACAGATGATTGTTGCTGAAAAGATGATGAATCTCCTGAAAGGAAGCGAGAATATACTGAGTCACAGACACTGTAAGAAAGTTCAGGATGCTTATACTCTGAGATGTATCCCTCAAGTTTTAGGACCTTCGCTGGAGACTATAGAGTACGCTGAGAATATAGTTAATATAGAACTGAACTCTGCTACAGATAATCCTCTGATCTTTGATTCTCCTCTAACAGGTGGTAATTTTCATGGCCAGCCAATAGCTTTAGCAATGGATTTCCTGGGGATAGCAATATCGGAGATAGGGAATCTTTCAGAAAGAAGAATAAATAGACTTATGAATCCCCATCTGTCAGAGCTTCCTCCATTTCTGGCTAAAAACTCAGGACTGAACACTGGATTTATGATAGCTCACTATACTGCAGCTTCTCTTGTTTCTGAGAACAAAATTTTAGCACATCCCGCCTCTGTAGACTCAATACCTGTCTCGGCAGATCAGGAGGATCATGTCTCCATGGGTACGATTGCATCTCGGAAGTGTTACGAGATTTTGCAGAATGTGAAAAATATAATAGCTATAGAGTTTCTGGCAGCATGCCAAGGGATAGATTTCTTAGAATACAAGCCCGGTCCTGAGATACAAAAAATTCATAAAAAAATAAGAGAAAAAATTCCTTTTATGGAGGAAGACCGTCCTATCTATAAAGATATAAAGAAAATGAGAGAAATAATGGAAATACCTCTCTAAACAGCTTTTACTTCTTTTATTTCGGGTATCTTCTCCTTCAATAGTACTTCTATATAACCCTTTATAGTTAACTGTGATAGAGGACATCCTGCGCATGCCCCCTTAAGTTTAAGCTCTACTATGCCGTCATTGTATCTTACAAACTCTACGCCCCCTCCATCTCTTTTCAATGATGGTCTCACTTCTTCCAGAACTTCTTTTATTTTTTCTTCCATGATATCACTGAAATCTTTTGCTTTATAAAGGCTACTCACCAATGATCTCCACTGCACCACAAACAAACTCTGCAAGGAAGGAATCATTGTTTTGATCTGCGTATATTCTTATAATTTATACCGCTATTTTCCAAAATTTTCAGTATCATTTCGTCTGAAGGTAATTTTATTTTATATTTCTTCAATAAAGCCTCTCTATCAAGGTTTTTTGTTTTTTTATTAGAAAAATAATCATCTGAAAAGGTATCTTTATCATATAACGCCTCTCGTTTTGCTATTTCTGCCAATTTTCCTTCTGTTTTCTTTAGGTTCAAAAATACCGATCTCATCTTTGCATTTTCTCGTACTTTTCCGATGAGCATTACTTTTTTTCCCACGGCAATCAAGAGAATATGGCCATTGTCCCCCTTTACATACATCTGCTTCAGTTCTCCCCCTGTCAGATTCTTCGTACTTTTTTCTCCTAAAAATACCATAGCAATTGTTACAGCACTTATTTTGGCTTCTTCAATCTCAGGAGGTAGTTCAGAGGCGATTATCGCTCCATCTGTACTTACTAATGCTGATGCTTCGATATCTGGCGTGGATGCTTGAAGATCCTTGAGGATCTTCCTAATCTCTTTAGATGAAGCTACCACGCGGACCACCCAAATCCTTTATTATAATCTGAACATCTCTGAAAAAAGCTTCTTTGCCGCAACACTATAGTATCCAGATTGTGTGTATTCATATCACTCGCTATGGGCTATACTCACACTGCTTCCCGGATCATATAGCATAACTACACGTATATGAATCCCTCTCTATAAAAAAGTTTCGGTTGCACTGCGAACCCAGTGCGATACAGATAGATGTAGGTTTTACCTACATCAAAGTGTGAAGCGGCATTCAGCTTCGCTGAAGTCACCAGTTCTCATATGCTAAAGTGGCACTGCGAACCCGCAGACAAAAGAATGCAGGCAAAGTCTACATCAAAGTATTGATGCATTAACATAAGAGAAGTTCAGGAACCTAAATTGCTCCTTGTTATAAAACTCAAAATTGAGACAGTTGCCCAAACAATGACAAGTATGATTAATTTTTTCCTATTCTCTATTATTTTCTTTTCAACAATCCATTTTGGGGTAAAAGTAATAAAGCTATATATGGATACTGCGATCGGTATCATAATTAACATAATCGGGAAGGTATAAAGTAATGTATTGTTTGATAGTATCACCTCGATAATGAAAGCGGCAATAATCATAGAATAAAATATTTTCCTTGTATTCCACTGTTTCTTATAGATTAGATATGCAAACAATAGAGGATACCCCGTGTAAAATAACCATATCTCAGGCATGTGTGCTACCCAGCGTTGAAAATCTGGGTTGAATGCAGTTGTGTAATCCACAACGACCCAGAAGAAAACACCAATTATAAAGTATTTCAAAAAACTATTCATATAATCCATATCTTTCTTGTCTTTATTATTTTTTTGTATTAACCGTTTTCTTCTCCGAAGATTTCCTGCAAGTCCGCTTCCATAAGAAAGATTGAATAGGGGGTCCATAATGATAAAGTAAAATAAACAATGTTATCCTCTGAATCTGGCAACAAGTACCCACCATAAGGTCTTCCCCAATTGACAGGCCCTTTTCTCGTCTGTTCTGTTTTATACCAATCATACTTCTCGGATCCGCTGAAAACGAGTTCAGGTTCTGACCATGGCCCCCAGGGATGAGGCGCTTTTCTAAAATACATATTGTTACCATAGTGGTAATCAAAGTAGGCGAGAAGCCACTGGTCCAGATAGCTGTTCCACTGCACAGAAAGCTCGCCTACCTTAACTCCGCGAACTATTGGAACGGCATCAACTATATTATTGCTCCACTGAGGCATATCATCTTCGAGTCCACTGAAATAGAGGTAACTTTCCTTTTCCTCGATCTTATCAATTGCAGTGAATGCAAGATAAACGGGTGAATTCCTGTATTGACCGGAAGCCACGAGAAAGATAGCTTTTTTCTCTGGATCAAGAGGATGAGTGGACACTATGGGTGAAATATTCACAAATTTACTATCTACTCTACCTTCCCAGACAGGAAAAAAAGTTCTGCCATCATCATCCGATTTTATAAGAATTGAACGAGCATGAGTTACTAGGTCTGTTTTATCTCCCCAGTGAGTGACATCCATCATGAATACATAAATGAATCCATCAACACTTATAGCGCCTGCTGGAACTGTCGAGTCAGGTTGAATTATCGGGAAAAACTCCTTCGGACTGCCATCATTTTTGGTCACCCATGTGAAATCAAGTCCTTCTTTGGGATCACGACCTTCTGTATAGGCAATAGCATTAGGAGAAAATATTTCAGAGCCAATTGTATCTCCAATCAGTAGATATAATCTTTTCTTGTGAGTGAACGTAACACCAAGATCTCCTTCCCATACCTCACCTGTTTTTGTCATAGTTTTGCCCCTGCCCATGAGGCGAGAGATCATTCTTACTCTTTCCTGACTCTCTGGCTTTGAGGGAAATAAACAACAACTAAATAAAATTATCAATATAAAGATTGCCAAAATACATTTCTTGGGATGGTAACTGGCCATTTTTACTCCCTCGCCATCGCTTTTTTCTTCCATTCTGGTGGCATTTTTTCAATTGCGTATCGTAATGACGTTCTCGGCATGACTTTTTTGTATTCCATTACATAATGAAACACTTTCTCAGGATATAAGTTGCTCGCTTCTTTAAGCATCCAGCCGTAGCCTTTTTGTACGAGGTCCTCTTTATCCAGTAAAAGCATATCAGCTATCTCAAAGATAGTTTCAAGATATTTATCTCTTCTGATCGAATAGATCAACACCACAGCAGATGCTCGTCTCAACCATCTGTTTTCTGATTTGCTCCACTTTTTAATCTCCGGAATGAATTCAGGGAATTGATAAATGAATGCACCAAAAGCATGTGTACAGAGATCGTCGCATGATCCCCATCCAGTAACATATCTCTCGAGCCAGGATTCGAAGATATTAAAATCAGATTCTTCATAATGCTTTCTGAGACGAAAAGCCCAGTTAAAGGCAATAGTTTTTTCTTCGCTACACCCCGACTTCAGTAAATCTTCGCATATCTTAAATATTTCTTCTTTGGGCTTCTTTTTAATTAGTGAGTAGTATTTTGCAGATAATTTTCTAACGATGGGTGTTTTCACGCCGTAATGTATTATTTTGTCGTTTTTATCCTCTTTTTTTGTGAACTTCCGTACAGAATCACGGTATTCATGATCGATATTTTTTCTTAATTCTTGTCTTATCTCTTCAACGATCATTTTTTACTCTCCTTAAAAAGAATAATTATAAACGAACTTTAAACCTACAAATGTCATCTCCCCGTACAATCGATTTTTCGAGCTCTACATCCACCTGTTTTTCTAACGCCGATTCGAACAGCTCCTTAATCCATCCTACGGAACAGTTGCAGAACGTGGAGGAGAGTGGTTCGGAGCATCCTTTTACCAGCGGGCAGTAGCACTTTTTATAGACGACATAGATGTCGTCATCGTCTCTTTGCAAATGATTCCACATTCGCTGTAAATTATCCAGAAATTCGCTCGTATCTTTTGCACTTTTCTTACATTCCTGGACTTTCTTGAGAAAACTACGGGAAATACAGGCTCTCCCACAATTTTCCAGGACCTTTAACTTTGTTTTCTCATCGACATGCTCGTCCAGATTGTCCATTAACGATTTGATCCATTTATGTGAATGTTTCATGCGTATCACCTTGCTACCATTAACGGAATTCACAGTACTTATAAGTATCTTTTTGAGACCATTTATTATTCAAGACTCACGTTCCTATAATAGAAATAAAAGCATTATAACCAAAATAGCAGCCAAACCCTATTAAAACAAGTCCAAAAATTAAAGAGATATATTTCATCATGGATTCGTTTATAAGTCTCCTTCCCCAGTGAAGCGATACTGCCACAAGGGAATGCCATGAGAGGACGCCAATTAGTATTGTTAAACTATTGAGTAACGCCATAGTTTGCGAGACGTTTTGGATAGAAGTGCTCAATATTGATCCAAACACACCTACCCACCATACTATAGTCATTGGATTGGATATGTTTACCATGTATCCGATGATGAAAGAATTACTGCCTTCTTTTATTTTGGAATCTTCTAAATTTATTTTTTCGAAATATTCTTTTACGCTACTGTATCCAAGATAGAATAGTACAAACGCTCCAAAAATCCAGATTGCTATTCTCACAGCAGGTATATTGATGAAATTTGATAATCCGAAATAAATAAGTAATAAATACGTTGTATCTGCGGAAACAACACCTAGACCTACCAGAAATGCAGGTAAGAAGCCATATTTTAATCCTCTTTTAATAACTGCTATATTCGCAGGACCAATAGGTGCGGCAAGTGAAACCCCTAAAATTATATTTTGCAGGATTTGTAGCATAATCTATCTCTGTTATTTCCAGCCTTTAATTTCTTTGTCATAAATAATTAACCAAAAACTGATGATATCCAATCACCAACATAATGTGTTATAATTATGACTATCAGTGCAAGTGTTACATGTTCTGCAACTGCTTTCCATGGTGTTGCTTTTTGCTCCCTAGCAATATAAAAACTAAAAATGCCTAACAAAGACAGTCCCCAGATTATGCTTACAATAATTGCCGTTGAAAGTCGAAACAATAAGATTGGAACAATGAAAGTCAACGCAAAAACAAATTTGGAGAGGAAAGTGGCAAGAGTTGACTCCCAGATCTCTTTTGGGGTATGTTTATTTTCTGATTCTTCGGATACATGGATACCCATAGCATCCGAAAGTGCATCGGCTATTGCGATTACGAGAATACCGCCAATGACAACAGACTTTGAGTGAGTACTTGAATGTAAGCCCACCATCAACCCCAGTGTTGTAATTATCCCTGAAGTTAACCCAAAACATAACCCTGTTTTCAGTGAATGTCTCATGTTATGAAGTGGATATGAATGACTTAAATAGCTTTTGATATGCTGAAGGTAATTTCTCCTAAAGAATATTAAACAAATACCCCAATATCAGAATTTGCGGGACTGTTATAACCGGAAGCCAGAGAGCGGCTTTCTTGCCAATATTGGACCAGATTAAACCTATCTCTGTGTAATCCGTTGCAACACCAGCCATCAAGAATATGAAAGAATTGCCGAAAGCACCTGTCTGCCTAAAGATCTCAAACGCAAGTGGTGAACTGCCCTCGGAGCATACTTCAATGATAGTGGCAAAAAACAACGTAACAAGTAACCCTAAAAACGTTGGTCCCATGTACGTCATGAAAAGATGCTCTGGTATGTATGCACGTGCAAAAGATGCCATAAGCATCCCGATTAAAAGCCACCACATGACCATTTTACTTAAAGACCACGATCCTTTAAAAACACCTTTTATTACTTCAATATTATTTTTTGCGGTAAATTTATAATTTCTGAATCTTTTCTTTACGTCTGCAATTATTGAGAAATCGGTTAATACCGCTTTATCCTCGCCCATTGTGCAGTGGCTACATTCTACCATGCCTTTCCTCTCCAAAACCTGATAGATTAAGCCTGTAATCGTTGCAATGACAAGAGCAGATAAAACGATAAATGCAGCTTTAACACCGAAAAAGCCGAATAGGAGAATGGTGATTGGAAGATTTGCCCAGGGAGATGCGAGGAGGAATGCAATCACTGAAGATGTACTGGCTCCTTTTTTATACAGTTCTATTGATATTGCAAGAATTCCATGAGAACATGCACTCATCATGAAACCAAAAATGATCGAATGTATGATAGTTCTTTTACGGTGTCTCGAAAGATATTTTTGGATATACTCCCTGGGTATGAAATAATCAATAATCCCTCCGATGAGAAACCCGAGTAATATTGCCCACCATATCAATAGTAGATACTCTGAAAAAGCTTCATAAAATGGCCGTAAAAATGATACAAAATGACTCACTGGAACAAGAATTATAACAATTATCCCAACAATGTACAATCTTTCATTATACCATTTTTTTGCCTTGGGACTGCAAACATGACATTTTTCAATATTATGCTGTTCCTCATATTTTCTTATACATACTTCACTGCAGAAATAATGACCATGAGCCTTTATCGTTCCCTTCATTCCGCAGATCGGATCTATTTTATTGTTCTGTTTCATAATTAATCACTTTTTAAGATCCAACATTTTATCCAATGCTTTCTTTGCTTTTATCCTTATCTCTTCCTGCAATTTTACCTCGAATTGTTCTTTCTTTAAGGCTTCGTAAACATTTTCTAGGGTTATTTTTTTCATTTGAAGAGAGACACCGCCTATCGTATAAAATTTTTTATGCGGTATCTCTCTTTTAAGTCTGTTGATCATTCCTTCCTCCGTTGCAATGATAAACTCTTCCGCATCACTTCTCTTGGCATGATCAATCATCTGACTAGTTGAGCACACGGCATCTGCCAGTTCAATGACATCCAGTTTACATTCAGGATGCACGATCAACTCTGCTTTGGGATGAGTTTTTTTAGCTTTTTTTGCACTCTCTGCCGAGATCTTTGCATGAACATAACAGTATCCGTTCCACGGTATAATCTCTTTATTTGTCTTTGTTTGAACATAGAGAGCAAGATTTTTATCTGGAACGAATATGATTCTTTTTTCTTTTAAGGAGTTTACAATTTCTACTGCATTTGCTGAAGTACAGCAAATATCTGACTCTGCTTTGACAGCGGCGGTTGTATTTATGTAACTAACTACCGCTGCATCTGGAAATTGTTTCTTTTTTTCTTTTAGTTCTTGAACTGTTGCCATCTGAGCCATCGGACAGATAGATAATTTATTCGGATGCAGTACAATCTTATCTGGGTTCAGTATTTTAGCAGATTCTGCCATGAAATCGACACCGCAAAATACTATTCTCTCTGCTTCTGTTTTGGCAGCTTTTCGGCACACCCCCAAAGAATCACCAATATGATCTGCTATCTCATAAATTTCTGGTCTCTGGTAGTTATGCACAAGACATACGGCATTCTTTTCTTTTTTTAATTCCTTTATTTTCTGGATCAATTCATTATAATTGCTCATTATTTCTTCCTCATAAATTCATCTAAAACTCTATAATCTCTTATTAAAGCGCACACGGAACATGTTTTTTCAATTGTCAAAGAATCTTTTTTAGATTCTAAAATCTCTTTTGCTGATTTCTCTATTTCATCAATAATTTCTTGGTTAAATTTCATATCTTTTCCTCTCTTGGATTTTAAGTACTGGGAAACAGCTGCCTCAGTTACACCCAATTTTTTTGCTGCTTCTCTTTGAGTCAGATTAAACTCTTTTACCAAAACTCTGGCAAACTCTCTTCTTATTGCGGGCAGAACATACCAGACGATCAACTCACACGGAACTTTCATTTTGTATCACCATAAATTAATACTTAACAATTGTTAAGTTCTTAGCGATTTAAAAAGTTTTCGGTTGTTTTATTCTAACCTCCATCCAGAGGAGGAAACAGCGCTACTTCATCCCCGTCTTTTATCAACTCTGTTCCGTCTGAATAGACACAGTTCAATAATATCATGGTATAATCGGTAAACTCACTCAATTTTGGGTATTCTGCTACAAGCATCTTCATCAATTCATTTACCGTTATTTTTTCTTTTAGTTCCATATTGAGTTCCTTTTTACCTACTATCGCTCTATAGTATGCGGATAATTTTACTTTAATCTTAATTTTATCCTCCTCCGATAGATGTGAGAATTGAGACGACATCTTTATCTTTTAACTCTGTTTCCAGTCCATCTAAAAACCATATGCTCCTGCCGTTTACTAAAATTAAATTGTCCTCAAGTACCAATGGATCGGTAGTTTTTGTCAGGAATGGTACTATTTTTTCATACTTAGAATTGAGTGACTCTATAAGTTCTCTTATATTTTTTGCAGGAATAATGACCTGCTTCTTTCCTACTGCATCACGAAAAACTGCAAACAGACGAACAGTTGCCATAATATCAATCTCCGCAGCTTGGACATTTTGGGTTTCGCTCTATTTTGATAAGATCGTATGTCAGATACCGGGAGTCGTAAATCAGTAATTTACTTGTCAACAACGGTTTTATGCCGACAAAAAACTTGATCACCTCGGTTGCCTGGATTGTCCCGATCGTTCCCGGCGTCGTGCCCATTATAGGCACCTTTTTCTCGGGTGGTGTTTTGGGAATAATGCACCTGAGACACGGAGTCTTTTTAGGTATTATAGTAGTTGCTCTTCCTTCAAATTCGTAACACGCACCATGGAAAAAAGGAATATCAAGTTTCAATGCAGCATCGTTCAGTATAAATCTCGTACGAAAATTATCCATGCAATCAACGATCACATCAGCACCTTTCAATAATTTTAATACGTTTTCTTCTTTAATCTTCTCTTCTATACCTCTTATCTCGATATCTGAATTGATTTGTTTCAATTTCTCAGCTGCAGATTCAACTTTGCTTTTACCAATGTCTCTCTCCCAGTGCAGTATCTGCCTGTTTAAATTGGAGAGTTCCACGGTATCGTAATCTATAAGGGATATATGCCCGATACCAGCGGCAGCTAAATATACACTCACAGAGGACCCGAGACCACCAGCACCCGCAATAACTACGTGTGCTTTTTTCAAACCCTCCTGTCCTTTTCTTCCGAATTCTCGTATATTTATCTGCCTATCATATCTTATCAACTCTCTGTTCGTTAATGTCATGTACTCGACTCCAATATTTCATAACCCCACTCTATTTTAACTCCGCCTATCTTCATCTGCGCCAATGCAGAGCAGTATTTATCCTGGCTCAATTTTATAGCTCTCAAGACTTTTTCATTATTAAGTTTTCCTCTAAACTTATAATTTAGAGTGATCTTCGTAAAGTATTTTGGATACTCTTCTCTTCTTTCTCCAGTAATCTCCACTTCCAATTCTTCTATAGGCTCTCTTGACTTTTTTAATATATCAATAATATCGTAAGAAGTGCATCCTACCACGGAGAGGAGCATCATCTGCATGGGCGTTAGATTTTCGCTGTCTATAACTATAGATTTACCATCACATTCTCCTGAAAATTTCATATCTTCTATCCATTTAACTTTGGCTTTCATGTTATCACTCTTTGTAGTGAATTTAAAAAAGGTATCGTGTCACAATCTTTTTATATGCGCACATTGCAGTAATTATGAGAACAAAAGAGGAATGATTAAGTGTTATTGAAGAACAAAAAGGTGTATGGTCCGCTCTCCATTTTTATTGGCGTTGCATTAATTGTTGCAATGGATACAATGTTGGGATCGGTTTTCTCTTCTGTCTGGAATGTCTCTGTCTCAAGACAAGTTACAATTGAACTCGTATGCATCCTACCCGGTGGTTTACTTGGGTTGTTCTTCGCCTCACGTATGGGTTTTCCATGGTGGTGGCGTCCCAGCGATGGTTCAATAAAAGAACGATGGATATCTGCCATCATACTCATTCTCAGTGCAAGTTTTATAGGTATTAACACCTTCTCTTTCCTTCATGCTACAGCTGCAGATCATCCTTTGTTACAGGTTACTCCATTTACCACAAAAATAGCTCTCGCAGCGTCTCTTCGTGCACCATTAACTGAAGAAATATTTTTCCGTCTATTTATCTTTTCGGGAGCAGCATGGGTAATTAATCGCATCTTTCATTCACGGGATGCCGCAGTCATGATCGGAGCAGCAGCAGTCCCCCCTGCTCATTCCCCCCCCTTGAGGACGAGAACTACCTGATACGCTACGGAGCGGCCGAGACCCCTGGGAAAGATAGGGGCCGGAGGCGTGGGATGCCGTTCCCACGCTCATCGCGGTACTTGACGAGGAAGAAGAAGCCGCGTACGAAAACGCTGCCTGGGCACTGACCAACAATTACAGGGGAGGACTTCGGTAGAGACGTTTCCCGGTGGCAGCAGTGGTGGGAAGAACAATGATTGTATATACGGAAAATATTCTTCTGATGGCGAAGCTCTGCACCTGATCTCTGCGACGAACGACTCGTGAAAAGGATCTGTCGGTGCTACAGCACTGGTTTCCACGTGTGAGGTTTTGCCGGTAACACAGAATCCCTGGCTCTGTACTGAGATTGTTTTGCTTCGGGGTAGTATCGTTGAATTGTTTCTATAACTCTAAGGCCCTGCAGAACTTTTTCTTCGAGTGTTACGCCGGGACCAAATCGTGAAATCTTGAAGTACACAGGAGCTGCCACTCTCACAATCTCGGGGGTGTCTAGTGTTCTTGATATGCTCGTACTCCAATAGGCGTGTATGTCCATCGGCTGGCCGCTCACTGCCCTCATGGCTGCAAGCATGGGCAGTGTTAAGTCTCGAACCGGATTTATACTATCCTTGGACCCCAACTCCGCTTTTTCAATCCAGAATTTAAACGCCAGTGGGTTACTTACAGAAATGTCTGCAGAGATCTTGAACGTTATTTCGGGGGGTATCAACTTCTCCTGTCTCAATCTGGAACATACGAGCATCGCGCCCTCATCATATAACAGGAACCCCCTGCAACCCAATTCTATGGCTCTCATCATGTCTGCTATGGTCCTCACGAGCATGTCCATGCCTCTCGATTTACCCTCAACGATCGCCTTGACTGCCATTTGATGACTTATATCAGAATAAATCTCACCCGCACCCGGTGACATCACCAGTTCCACTCCCCGTTCCCTGCACATCTCGCACTTTTTGATGATCTCCTCGTCAGTATCGAACATTGCCCCTCTCACATCCGTAATTTTGTTACACACAAAATCATGGTCATCGCAGAGTGAAAACAGCTTCTCGTATTCTTTGAGCGTCGTAGGAAGCAGCTCAATTCGGAAGTGTGCGCCATCGGGAAATCTTGCCGCAGAAGTGGGAAGATCGTAGTTATCTCGGCCCGGGACACCCAGGTTCCTCTCTATATACTCGCTTATTTCTTTCATCAACATTTGATCACATCCTATATTTTTTATCTAATCTACCATACATTCTATTTATTAATGTTTTTCTCTGTGGTTCTCGTATGGTAACGGCTTGCCTAATTGTGCAATAATTATTTTATTGATTATTCATTTTGAAGTTTTTCAAAAAAATATTGCAATCTCATCCCCCATTACTGGCGATCAGAATCGTGGTGATAAAGACGCTGGCACCCGATGCTGCGTGGGTTCCGAAAAACGATTTGGATTCATATGATCCCACAGAAGAAGTGAGAAAAGGTATAGAGAAGGTTTTGTGGGGAGGTTGGGGGAAAAATTCTAGGAATCAAAAAGAAGTTCCCGTAATTTTTCTTTCCACCCTTTGTTGAGCGTGAAATATGTTGTCCATTTATCTATAAGTCTTTGGGGCCATTCTAGGTCCTGTAAAATAATTGCTGTTTCCTTTTTAACTTTTCCATTTATTCTTCGCTCAAGTATAGTCTTTTTAGGTATATGAAATATTCTTTTTCCATACCAATCCCAGCCGAAGAATTCATAACCTTTATCATCTATGTAAAGAAAAGACGCGACCATAACATCTTTGTACTCTTTCTTTTTTTCATCATTTTTTTTGTTTTTCTTGTCTTCCTTTTTTTTCTTATCTATATTCTTTATATCTTTTATCCAAGCAGAAACATTCACTAACGTTGGTTTTTTCTCTTCTATTTCCTTTTTCCTTAATTTTGTTAAGTAAAACTCGTACAGCTCGGGTCTCTTTTCAAATCTCTTTTGGAGTTCTTCTTCCTGAAGATTTACATAGTTCAAAAAGTGAGTATGTCCATATACGACATTAACATTCTCGGGAATTTCATACTTTTTATTAATAATTTTATCATTCCACCATTCTACAAATTTTTCTATTGTTTCATGTTTTTTATATTTCACTCCACTAAACCAACTCCAAAATCGCCTACCAAAAGTCATATAAATCTTGGGGATGGTCAAGAGGAGTAATAATACTACAATCTCTGGTTTTCCTAAAAACAAGGTTTTATTAATGAACCATCCTAAACCTCTCAAAATTAAATCAAGAATCTCCAGAGATGATGAAAAAATATCATCTGACATTAATTTATCTATAATTGCGAGAGCTAAACTAACGAAAAATAAAAATGGGACATAATTTGTAAGGGCATTTGAAACATTTCTCAATGCAGGTAAAATATTATACAATTTCCCTATATTTGTAAAATGTTTATCAAATTGATGCCCATGTACAAAGAGATAATTCTGATCTCCTTTTTTCAAAAATCCCTCTGAGGGATACTCTTCCACAATTTTAAGATTGGAGTTCCCCAGAGGATAGTATTCCTTTTCCTGCGAAAGCAACGCTTTATCCAAAATATTGTCATGATTTCCCAGCACATATATCTTCTCTGCTCCTATCTCTGCGAGAGTGGGCATTAACGTAGATACACAGGTATTGACTGCCTCATCTTCAGAATCCCACAATTCTAGAATATCTCCAAGAAATATGATCTCGTCAGGTTTAATCAATGTTTTATCTTTAATGGTACCCCTATCTAGAATTTTAACTTTTTGTTCATTTTCTTTCTCTAACTCTTTAATCCATCGAAGGAAATCTGCAAAATATCCAGGCATACTTATACTGCCCTTCTTGATCCCGAAATGGGTATCTGCAACGACGAGTATTCCTCCCATTTTTATCACTGCACATATGTTTATTTTTGAGTTTATATAGGTTTGGGTTTTGGGGTTTATCATTGGTGAAATTTTTATAGGAATCTGTTTAGGGATATCTATGGAGAGGAATGATGAATTTGAAATCCAAGTGGAGAGAAATTTGAAAGGGATAGAATTTGAAAAGGAAAGAGAGGTAGACAGAGCTATAGAACTCTATGAGAAAAATGTTGAAGAGGGATTCGAGGGAAATCATCCGTATGATAGACTTGCGGTAATATATCGAAAAAGAGAGGAATATGAAGAGGAAATTAGAGTCTTAAAAAGAGCCATTTGGATCTTTGAAAATAAAGTTTATCGTGGTCGAACGGATAGAGAACCAAAATTAAAGAAATTTAAAGAAAGATTAGAAAAAACTATTAAAAAATTAGAAAGGAAATAAATTCAATCTTTACATTGGCCAATCTAAATGTAATTCAAATAACTGCCAACTTTCTTTCCCTCCACGTTTTGTTAGTTTGTTATTTTCTAAATTTGGAATCATTTGAGGAAGAGGCAATAAATTGGGATCTAAGGGATAATTCGCCCAAGGGTTATGCCAAATAACGGGTGTTATTTTAGCAATCTCCCATGAAGTTAGATTAATAATGATAATTGCCGCACTAACTCCTTGATATTGTGGACCCTTTTTACTATACCAAGCACCATTTAGCTTACGTTTGGTCTCTTGGCTGATAACTTTTCCTCTGAGGTGAGATACGATATCATGTTGATCACCAAATAGTGCATTCATAATATCGCTATCATCAGTTGAAAATGGATCAACAGCAACATTTATTGCAATTATATATGGTAAATCAAAATCGCCATATTTGCAGGCTTTATCTTTAATTGCTTTTCGTATTTTCTCGTGAGAAGTTACTTTATGCATACTATTCGTTCTAACCGCTATAGATCGAATGCCAGTCTTCCCACGATATTTAGGTGGCTTCGGGATAGGAAAAAAAGTGATTTGCCAATCTTCATGTTTCCAATTCCAATTGATTCCAAAATCATTTTTCTTATATCTTTTAGTTACCTCGTTTGGGTCTAATTTATCAAGTTTATCTTCAAGGAATTCTCTTATTTTTCTTCCCGCTGGAGGTGATTCGGGAGCTCCATGAACTTGAAGTCCGATAAAAAAATCGGGAGAACTCATTCTGTCTATGACATCATAAACTTGATTTTCTATGGCTTGTACAGAAATTTTGGCATCAGAAGGGGCAGCTAAGGTAGCTTCTAAGTAAAATAATTCTTTTTCGTTCTTTGATACTTTGAAATCTGGCTTTTCTGCTTTATTATCTATATGAGGATGTATTTCAATGTTAAAATCTAATTTAAGTAGTAATTTATAGATATATAGTTCAAAAAATGCACCAAAATGCTGTCGATTATTTTTACTCCGAAAACGTCCTCTTAAATCTGATTGTGCATCTGAAGGAAAATTTCCAAACCATTGTTCTAATAGATCACGAATTTTTTCACTTTCTGGCCGGGTAGAACGATTTAGATACTCAAAATTAGGCTCTGCATAAAGAGCAGGGCCAGTATACTCCTTACTTATTTTATCAAAAAGCTTTATTGATCTTTCTTCTTTCATTGAATCACTATATTTCTTTTTATCATGATATCACCTCAACATCTTCCGTGCAAAGACGTAGATGAAGAGTGCGATGAAAAATGCACCGATGAGGGATTCGAAAACCGAAAAAAATTTGCTCTTTTTGTTTCTTGGTGTTATATACTTGCTTCCTAAAGTAGTGGATGAACTAATACTAAATAGACAACAGTAAAAGAAATATTTGACCCAATCTGAAAGAGACAGATTGTATTTCCTCCGATTTTTTATATCAATACCACAAGTCAAAAATAAACCTGCAAAAAATACTATGATTCCAATATCCCAGCCTATAATTCTCAAAGGCTTTTCACCATAACCACAAGACCACTTTAAAAACCAGTACCAGCATTTTAGTAAGCATTTCCCTTCTTCTTTCGCTCTGAGTTTTTTCATTTCCATCTCACGATAGAATGCTTTTCCTGCGAGATCACTTTGTCCATATTTTGTAAAAGAGTTTTTGAGGTTTCGGTAGATGGTTTCTAATTCTTTGTATTCCAATTCCCAATGATATACTGGCCACTTCGAACATGATTCTTTATATTCTTCTGATTCTTCATAGATCATAAAAGGTTTCGACCAAGTACAATCGATGAAATTTACATTTTGTAAATATGCACCATAAAACATAGTTTTTGTTAAATCCGCTTTAATTTGACCATATCCAAATCCTTTAAAAAATCTTAAATCAATTTTAGAATTTTCTATGGTATTAAAATCAAATATTTGTTCAAATTTAAATCTGTTGAATACTGCTGTATCTCTGAAAACCACACTATAAAAATAAGTATCTCCTTTAAAATATGTGGATTCAAATAAAGTAGATAAGTTAAAGAGTGTTTTGTAAAATGTTGTTTCTCCAATAAACGTAACATGAGAAAAACATATGTCTTCTCCTGAATTTTCGCCAAAAATGGTTTCAGAAAAGTATGTATAGTCTTCAAAAAGTGAATTAGAAAAATCAGCTCCCCCGCAAAACTTTCCCTTGTAGAATGTAACTTTATTTTTAAATTCAGTATTCTTAAAGCTTGCATATCCAAATGTAACATTCTCAAATCGAATTTCGCCTTCAAACGTCGCTTTTTCAAATTCTGCTCTTCCCTCGAACATAGGGTATTCTGAATCTTCTTTTTCCCAAAATATTGTGTCCTCCTCGAACACCGCTTGGGTAAACGTTGCTCCTTTTTTAAATTGTATTTCTCTAAATCCAGTTTCACCTTCGAATATTACTCCACTAAACATCCCAAGATCTTTAAAAGTTACTTTATAAAATGAAGCCGAACTATTAAAATTGGCGTTAAAGAAAACTGGTGCCTCAAAAATATTTTCTTTAAAATATACATGTCCCTCAAAAGCTGAATCTGTAAAATCTACTTTTTTTGAAAATTTATTATTTTCAGAAATGGTAAGGTTTCCAAAAGTAACATTTTTAAAACTTGCTTCATTTTCAAAAACAACATTAGAGAAAGTTAATTCTCCATCAAATATTGCTCCTCTAAAACTCACTTCTTTTTCAAATGTTATACTGTTAAAATTTATATCTTCTTTAAACTCACAATAAGAAAAATCATAGTTACCCTCGTTCAGCATTCTGTCAACATCTTCTTGATACAACACCTTCCCATGCCCCTCCCCCACAAACCCAGGAATATACACAATAGAAATTACCAAAAGAAATATTACAATGACATACATCATCTTTCGCAAACCCATGCTCACTCACTCGTTTCCGAGAATAAAAACATTTCGATGGGAACAATGAATACGGAAGATGGAAAAATTTTTATTGTTTGGAAATATAATGGAGTTGTGATAAAATGTCAAAACCAAAATTTGAAGTATTTCAGGATAGCAGAGGAGAGTTTAGATTCAGGCTGAAAGCGCCCAATGGAGAGGTTATCGCATCGAGTGAAGGATATACGACGAAAGCTGCGTGTATGAATGGCATCGAGAGCGTGAAAAAGAACGCACCCATCGCTGAGATTGCAGAATCATTTTAGAACTACAAGAAATTCACAGTACTCATCCCCCCTCATGAGTGATTTGGGGAGTTCTACGCGCACGTTGCCGAACGCCTCTGAGAATATTGCCTTGACCCAGCCCAGAGAACAGAGACAGAAGATCGGATCAACATCTAGCTTGTATTTCTGTACGAGGGGACATCCGCATTTGGTACATCTCGAGTGGATAACATTCTTTTTCCGTACCCACGTCCCGCACCACGGAACTTGGTTCAACAGTTCGAGAAGTTCCGTTTCATCTTTCGCTTTACTTTTCAGAGAGCGTACTTTCTTGAGGTCATAGTGAGCACAGCTGTACCCACACATTTCCAATATTTTTGCCTGCTGGTCTTTATCTGTATGGGTTTTTATTCCCTGGACAGCAGCGATTACCCATCGTCTCATGAGATCTTGTACGGATTCTTTCATGCTCTTTTATTGTCTTTTTAAAATAAAAATGATTTCCCCAATGAAACCTTTTTAAATTATGATATACAATAAAACGTGGTAAGCATGAAAATCAAAGTTGCAATAATCGGGGCAGGACCATCAGGTTTGTTTGCGGCAAGGGAGCTTATAAACAAAGATATAGAATGTTTGATAATAGATTCTGGAAAAGAAGCATTAAAAAGAGAGTGTCCTGTCTCTGATAGGAATTTATGTTTGAAATGTGACCCGTGCCAGATCACATCCGGAGTGGGAGGAGCGGGAGCATTATCGGACGGTAAATTGAATTTAACTTATAAGATAGGCGGAGATCCTGCTTCTTTAAAGAGGACTCCAGAGGAAATCCAGGAACTTATAGATTATGTAGATAAAATCTTTTTGGAATATGGAGTGGAAGATAAAACTTATGGAGTAGATGGAGAAGCATTAGAAGAATTGAAAAGAAAAGCGAGCAAGAATGGAATAGAATTTATTTCTGGGAAACAGAGACACATAGGAAGTGACAAAACAAAAGAGATCGTAGATACTTTTTATAGAGATTTAAAGTCCAAAGGGGTAAAATTTTTGTTGAATACGAAAATCACGAAAGTGGAAAAAAGTAAAGACTGTTTTATTTTGAAGACGGATAATGGAGATATAGAAGCAGAGTACGTGATCGCGGCACCCGGAAGAGCGGGTGCGTACTGGCTCAGATCGCAGGCTTACTCTCTCGGGATCGTTTCAATATACGGACCTATAGACGTCGGTGTCAGAGTCGAGTTTCCAGCCACGATCTACAAGCCCATCGAAAAGGTAATGTACGATGCAAAGTTCAGACTTTTCACGAGAACGTATGACGATATGGTGAGAACTTTCTGCACAAATCCCCAGGGCTTTGTTACGGAAGAGATGTATGAAGGATTCGTACTCGTAAACGGCCATGCAAAGAAGGAAGAGAAATCAGGGAACACAAATCTTGCAATTCTCTCACGTATAAATCTCACGGACCCAGTAGAAGACACTACAAAATATGGAAGATCAATTGCAAAACTTGCTACAACTATCGGCGGCGGCAAGCCCATACTCCAGAGATATAAAGATTTCATAAAGGGGAGAAGGTCCACGTGGAGCAGGATAGACAAGGGGCTCGTGAAACCAACGTTAAGGAGCGTGACACCTGGGGATATATCAATGGCGATGCCCCACAGGACAATTCTCAACATAAAGGAGGCCATAGAGAGACTCAATTCTGTTATAGAGGGGATCGCTTCCGATTCTACGCTTTTGTACGCTCCAGAGATAAAGTTTTACGACACCAAATATCCTACATCAAAGTTCATGGAGACAAACCTAAAAAATATGTACATCTCTGGGGATGCGTCAGGAAGATCGAGAGGCATTATCTATGCCGCTGTCACAGGTGTGCTGGCAGCTAAAGGAATAATCCTGAAAGAGGGAAAATAATGGATTTAAAAAAGATCCAGGAAAAAATAGACAGGTTCGATAAAGAAAGAGGATGGGAAAAGTTTCCGCCGTCTCTTGTATTTTCTCATATAATTGAAGAACTCGGAGAGATATCGCGATACATACAGTTTGAAGAAGGATACAAGAAAAAGGGAATAGGTCACGAATATAATGTGAAAGATTTAAAAAGAGAGTTTGCACAGGTGTTCGCGTTGCTCACCCAACTGGCATTACATTACGGGATAGATCTGGAGGATGCTGTTCTCGAAGAGCTGGAGATAATGGAAAAAAGATTTTCAAAGGAAGAGTGGAGAAAATATATGGAGAAATATGACTCGCATTACAAAATCTCTGACGTCGTTACATCTTTTTTGAGTTTTGATAACAAGATTTTAATACTTAAGAGAAGTGAGAAAGTTTCTACGTATAAAGGAAAATGGGCGGGAATATCTGGGTATATAGAGGATGAAGGACCGCTCGAAGCGGCATACAGAGAAATATTTGAAGAGCTTGGGTTAAAAAAGGAAGACATTACATTACGCGGCAGAGGGGATATCCTGAAAATAGAAGATGAAAACTTGAAAACTATTTTTTATGTTCATCCCTTTTTATTTGAGCTAAATAGTAAAAAAGATTTAAAATTAAATTTTGAGCATACTCAGTATAGATGGGTGGATAAGGAAGAATTAAAGAAAATAGAAACAGTTCCAAAACTTAAAGAAGCATTAGAATCATGTATGAAGTAGAGTTTTTTAAGTTATTAAAAAATCCTGATTTAAAAGAGCTGCGAAAATTTCAAATAAAGATAGCAAAAAATGTAAACACCCAGTATAATAAAACAGGAGAAATTTACGGAGCGGATGTAGCATACAAGGGAGATAAGGCCGTCGGAGCTATCGTTTCAAAAAATTACGAATCTTACGAGATTAAAGAAATAGAGTTTCCATACATATCAACATATTTTGCATTCAGAGAATTATCGATTTTGTGGAATTTGATCAAAAAATGTGAGGGATGTATAATATTTGACGGAAACGGGGTACTTCATCCCTATAAAGCAGGACTTGCTACGATGGCTGGTGTCATGCTGGAGAAACAGGCGATAGGTGTGGCAAAGTCTTTACTCTGCGGAGAATTAGAAGGAGAGTATATATACCAAAATAAAGAAGTTATAGGAAAAATCATAAGAAGCTCAAAAAATCCTATATACGTTTCCATAGGCAATAGAGTTACTCTTGAACAGGCTTCCGATATTGTTCTCAATGATTGTATTTATAGGATTCCTGAAGTTTTGAGGAAGGCGCATATACTGGCTAATCACGTTGCAAAACGTATATGAATCTTGTTAAAGTTCTGTGCATCCTCAGTTTTTCCATGTCCAGAACTTTAAAACCTATTTTTTCAAAATCGTATTCTTTATTTAACACTATGCATGCTTTTTTTGAAGTATCATAGATTTTTTCAAATGCTTTTTCATAAATGTCTTTATTTAGTTTCGTGGATTTTCCGTAGGGAACATCTGTAGCTGTGCTTTCAATATTCTCAAAATATGAATCCAAATCCTCAATATTTCCTTCTTTTATCGAGTAGTTTTTGATCCCGTAGAAATCAAGATTTTTTTTACATCCTTCTACCATCTTTTTCTCTATATCCAGTCCAAAAACTTTCAATCCTATCAGTCCCGCCTCTATAAGAATCCCACCCGTGCCGCAAAAGGGATCGAGAACTTCTTTTTTGGCCTGAGACAGGTTTATTAATGTTCTAGCATACTTTGGATGTAAAGAAGAAGGATGAAAATAGGGTCTGAACTGTGGTTTTCTCTTTTCAAAATCTTTTCTGTCTATACTTACCAGCGTTTTCCCGATGTAAAGCTTTTCAGAGTTTAAACAGTATATCTCGTTTTGAGGATTTTCGAGATCAGTTTTCAGTTTGAAATCGTTCTGTTTTTGAATCTCATCCGCTATCTTTTTTTCAAGTTCTTTATTTCCTTTTTTTTCTCCAAGATTTTGTACCCTTACCGCAAATGTCCCATCAAGAATAATCTCTTTGTCCATATACTCCAGAACTTTATGGCATAATCCGAGTCTTTTAAAAACTTTGAAATCTATATCCATCTCAATTATAAGTATCTGATCTTTGACTTCAATGATCTTATATCCTTTATCAAAAGCCTTTAGAAGATAGATAACTTCTTTTCTTGATAGATCAACATTTTCTCCGGAAAGATAAAAGATTAATTTCATTTTACTACCTTGGCCACGAACATTCCGTGAGTATCGTGTATATGCGGCAAAAACCTCTTACACTTCTTTACTTCACTGTCCAATCTTTTTCCAAAAGGTTTTTGAAATCCGTCCACGAGTTTTTTTCCATTGATCTTGGTATTTATCTCTTCCAGAGATATATCAAAATTTTTCAGAGCCCAGTCTATCACATGCTCATTTTCTTCGGGTTCCAGGCTGCACGTACAGTAAATTAACTCTCCATCTTTTTTTAACGATCTAATCCCGGCTTCAAGAAGTTTTTTTTGCAAATTCTGGCAGAAATAGATATCATTCATACTCCTTGAATGCTTTCTTGTAAGATCCTTCCTTATAATCCCGGATCCTGTACATGGAGCATCAAGAAGAATATTCTTTACTTCAATGTCCAGTTTAGTCGAATCTTTTTTGAATACTATGCAGTTCTCTACGCCCAGTCTCTGTATATTGTTTTTCAGAGCCTCGATTCTATCAGCATCGAAAGCAAGAACTATTCCTCTATTTTTCATGAGCTCTGATATCTGTGTTGTTTTTCCTCCCGGAGACGCACACATATCTATAACTAAATCTTCTTTGAGCTCAAAAAGAGGAACGATACTCATTTCAGCTTCTCCCTGTATGTAAAAATATCCGAAAAGATGTTCGGGGCATGAACTTATGGAGAAATCTGATTTCAATATTTTGAATCCGTACTCTATCTCCTCCAGTATTACTCCTCTATTTTCAAGTCTTTTTTTAAGTTCGTTTTTAGAAATTTTAAGCGTATTTACTCTAATACATAGATTCTCTTTCTCATTTGCTTTTAAAAAAGAATTAAAATCCTTAAAAAGAATCCGGTATCTATCCAGAAACTCTTTTCTATAATCATCTGTACATGCTTCCTCCATTATAGAACACCAATTTATTTAGCTCTTCAGTCAGCTTCAGATCTAATTTTTTCTGGTTTTTTGAGACTTTTTGGAGAGGTTTATTGGAAATAGCTATAGGGCCCTGGAATATGTAATCTTCATCTATGTCAAAAAAAGATTTTGGAGAAATCTGAAGAACCTCTCTCATTGTAAAATAAGAAATCTTTCCCTCTATCCTCAATTCTCTTATTATCCTTCTCATCTGCTTTCTTGTGAGAGGCCTCCATCCAAAGTGAATATCGTGATCTAACTCCTCTTTACTCCTTATTTTGCCCCCAAGTCCGATTTTTTTGTAGGGGTTTATTATTTCGGATTTTAACTGCCAGAATTTTCCTTCTTTGGTTATATAAAAATCTAATCTCGATCCTCTTCTAGATCCAGAAACTTTCCAGCCCTCTGGATCTTTGTTGTATTCATTTATTATCTCATCCAATATTTTTTCATCTTCTTTTATCTTCATATCATCTACCAAATTTTCTATTCCTCATTTGATACTCTCTTATTATCCTTAAAAAATCTATCTTTCTGAATGCGGGAAAATATATCTCTGTGAAAAATAATTCTGAATATGCTGACTGGAACAGGAGAAAGTTGCTCAATCTCACTTCGCCGCCAGTTCTTATTACAAGATCAGGATCGGGAAGATCTCCCGTATACAAATTATCCTTGATCATCTTCATTGTTATATCCTCCGGTGAAACTCCTTTTTCTATAATCCTTTTTACAGTTTCGACTATCTCTATTCTCCCGCCGTAAGCAATGCAGATGTTAAGACTCTTGTCACTGTAGTTTTCAGTGGCTTTCTCTGCTATTTTTATGGAGTCCACTACGTTTTTTGGCAACATGTTGAGATTTCCTATAGCTCTCACTTTTACTTTGTTCTTGTGGACTTTTTCATCCTTTGCAAGCTCTTTAAACTTCTTTTCAAAAAGATCCATTATATGTTCTACCTCTTCTTTGCTTCTTTTAAAGTTCTCAGTCGAAAAGGCATATACAGTTACTATATCGATCCCGAGTTCATCTGCCCAATCCCGTATCTCCTCAAGCTTATCTGCTCCTTTACTATGCCCTTTCCATAGATCTATGCCGAAAAATTCTGCATATCTTCTGTTTCCGTCCATTATTATACCTATATGCCGGGGTATTTTTCTCTTCTTTACTCTATTTTCAAGAATTTCTTCATATACCCTGTATACAGGTTTTAAGAGTATTGAAAAACAAAAACTAAACAGATTCATTGTATTCTCCTTTCATATATTTCCGTGAGAGTTCGTAATAAATATCCGCATTTTCTCTTATTTTTTTGTGCCATTCTTCATCGAGAGTTTTTACAATTTTTCCTGGAACTCCCAGGACCAAAGAATTATCGGGGATCTCTTTTCCTTCCGTAATTAGAGCTTTTGCACCGATTATGCAGTTTTTCCCTATTTTTGCGTTGTCCATTACCGTAGCATGTATCCCGATTATTATATTATCATCTATCTCACATCCATGAATAACAGCGTTATGCCCTATGGAAACAAAATCTCCTATCGATACTTTCTCATGAACAGAAACATTATCCTGTATATTCGTGTACCTGCCTATCCTTATTTTTCCAGTATCCCCTCTTATAGAAGCAAATGGCCAAACACTTGAGTTAGCTTTTATCTCCACATCTCCAATTATGAAGGCGTTTTTACTCACAAAAGCGCTCTCGTGTATAATCGGTTTTTTCATGCAAAAGTTACTTTAACGGAATTTAAAAAGTTATTCCAATAGATTTATAAACTTGAAATTTTTAATTATAACATGAAAAAGAAATTTAAAATTAAAGTTGTACACATAAAGGGGGGACTCTGGGGTGGCGTTGTCGGCACATTTTTTGTTCTCCTTTCTGGATTATTGCCTCCGATTCTGATATTAATAGGCGGCTTTTTTGGGGTATTTATCGTGAGAAAGCAGATAAAACTCACATATCCTGAAGGATTAAAAATAGGGCTTATCTCGGGAGCCGTTGCATCTCTTTATACTCTCATTCTTTATTATAGAGCAGGATATACCACATATTTAATAACAATTAATGCTATAACAGTATTTCTATTCATGATTGCCGGGACATTTATGGCTCTAATGATCTATAGGCCGAAAACAAAGAAGATGCACTGATTATTTCATCATATCTTTAATATTTTCTTCAACTATGGTATCCAGAAGATTCAAAAGAGTGAAAATCTTCTTATTTACTATATAGTAATATACAACCTTCCCCTTTCTTCTGTTGTCCACAATTCCCGCGTCTTTGAGGATTCTCAAATGCTGAGAAACGTTTGATTGTGTTGTACCAACATGGGGCTTTATCTCCCCCACATTTTTTTCGCCATCCTTTAGGAACCCCATTATCTTCAATCTTGTTCCATCAGCCAATGCTTTTAGGATCTGAAGTCTAATTCTTCTCATCATTGAATAGTTTGTATTAACATGTATTTAAAACTTTTGGTTATGCTATTCTATATCGATACAAAATTGTTTGAAAAAGAGTTAAAAAGTAAGAAAAAATATACACATATATGAACAGAAAATGTGTGGGTATCTCATTAATCGCTCTGACAGTTCTAAGTTTAGCATGTATTGGACAAGAAAAAATGGAAGTAATAGAGTCGGCAAGGATAGATATTCTCGAAAAGACACATATTAATATAGACGGATTATCCTCTGACTGGGAGGGTATCGCACCTATATATAAAGATTCTGAAAAATCTATGTTTGCTGTTATTGATGACGATTATATTGTTATCAGAATGGATTTTGTTGATTTAATGCCCATAAAAGAAGATTACTTTTTAGGAATTGATATTAATTTCGATGAAATCACGGATTATAGAATTGAACTTAATACAAAAGATAGCGTATTGAGTTTAGAAAAGAATGATTCTGAAGAATGGAATGAGATAAAGAGTGACTTAGAAGGATTTGCATTACGTATTGTGGAGATCAAAGTTCCTCTTACAGTCCTTGACGGAGAAGGATTCTTCTTAACAGGATGGGTTTATGATAATTTAGTAAAGAACACCATATCTCACTTTCCATGGATACGATCATTGTACCCTGAAACAGGGTTTGATCCCGAAAAATTGACAAAAAACGAATGGAAGGAAGATTTTGAAGCACTCTATTACATTGTCAAGTATAACTATCCATATCTATGGGTAAAGGAGAGAACTCATGGGTACAACTGGCTGGATTTGAAAGATTATTATATGGAAAGATTGGATGAGGTAGAAACAAATGAAGAATTTCTTGATCTTATGAGGGAAGCTGTGCAGAGTCTCCAAAATGGACATACTATAGTATTTAGCTATAAAGCTATCGAGTTTTGGAGAGTCGCGTATAATGATATACTCACAGATGAAATTTTAGAAGCGAATAGATACTGGGAAGAAAAATGGAAATATTCATGTCCCGAAGTATTTTTCTGTTACATTGGGGGAGAATATATCGCTATTGGAGGCATTGATAACTGGAAAGAAAAATATGGAATAGAAGAAGGATCTAAGGTAATAGAGGTAAATAACATAGATGTAGATGAAGCGATAAAAAATTTAACAGGAAAAACGCATATATGGGTAGACCGCGATAGGAATAAATTATTCGCGGATTATCTGGATCCTAATTTCTTCGGCGAAAATACTATCTTTACAATAAAAAACCCTGATGGAAATACTGTTAGAAAGAGTATTCAATGCAACTCCGAAGAACCATGTAGGGAACTATTCACATTGATATATGGTGATTCTAGTTCAACCCTCGAGTTCAGAAAATGGAAATATAAAAAAACGGCATATGTAAAGGTACGAACTTTCGCGTATGGAAAACTTGAGGAAGATAGACCAATACTATTAGATTTTTATCGAACAATAGAAGATTATGATACGCTGATAATAGATATTAGAGGCAATTTAGGAGGCAATACTTCTTATGGGATATATAACATTCTTATGCCACTTGTCAAAGACGATATGGAAGTTGAGTTCTTTACCGCCTTCAGGCAGGGAAAATATGCAAATTGGCAAGGTAAAAAAGTAACATATCTGTCAGGCTATACAATCCCAAAAAATACTATTTCGAATTTGCCACCAGAAGTGAGAACAAATAACTTCGTAGATCCATTTAAAAATAATCTATATTTCAAAAGGTCAGAAACAGCATTTAATGGAAATGTATATCTATTAGTTGATAGATGGGTTTATTCTGCAGCTGAAACATTTGCATCTCTTTCCAAAGCATCGGGATTCGCTGAGCTCGTGGGAACTACCACAGGCGGCGATGGTTTATGTTTCACTGCAATGTGCCTTGTCCTGCCTAATAGTAAGATTGTAATATGGATCTGGGGAGGTATGGGCATCAATCCAGATGGTACTGCCAACGAAGAAACACACACAACGCCGGATATATATTTCGAGTTCGGTGAATGGAAAAACGACGAAGAATTAATAGAGTATCTGCTGGAAAATGTTATCGATCAGTCTCACTGAGTACATTGTGATATTTTCCATAAAGAGATTTTTTATATCCGTTAGATTTTTATACCTTTCTGGGGATATTTCTATAATGAACAACGAGAAAAAGAAAGAAGCTAAGGAAGTAAACCATGGACTAGGTTATGAGTTCGAAACTACAGAAGAGATACCTATACCTACGCTTATAGTAGATCAGATTATAGGACAGGAGAGAGGAGTCGAGACGATCAAGAATGCTGCGAAGCAGAGAAGAAATGTGCTTCTTATAGGCTCGCCTGGAAACGGCAAATCCATGCTCGGACAGGCGATGGCTGAACTCCTTCCAAGGGAAGAATTAGAAGATATCCTTGTATATCCAAATCCTGACGATTCGAATACTCCAAAAATAAGAACTCTAAAGGCGGGAGAGGGGAGAGACATTTTTGAAGAATATAAGAAGAGAGCAAAAAAAGAAGATAGCAGTAAAAATATGTTATTAATTTTTATTTCAATGGCGATCATTCTTTATGGATTTTTATACAATCAGGTTTTGATGGCAGTCTTTGTAGCTGTAATCACAATTTTTCTTGGATCTCAAATTTTAAGATCAAAATCTCAGACTTTAGTTCCAAAACTCCTTATGGACAACGGAGAAAAAGATAAAGCACCTTTTATCGATGCGACGGGGGCACATGCAGGTGCATTGTTGGGCGATGTCAGACACGATCCTTTTCAATCTGGAGGATTGGGTACACCTGCACATGAAAGAGTAGAAGCTGGGATGGTTCACAGAGCACATAAAGGTGTTCTGTTTATAGATGAGATCTCAACGTTCAAGATAAATATGCAGCAGGCTATGCTTACAGCGATACAGAACAAGATGTATCCCATAACTGGACAGAGTGAGATGTCTTCAGGGGCGATGGTGAGAACTGAGGCTGTCCCGTGCGATTTTATCTTGGTAGCCGCAGGGAATCTAGAGACTATCAAGGGTATGCATCCCGCTCTGAGATCGAGAATAAGAGGTTATGGATATGAGGTTTATATGAATGATACCATGCCTGACACAGTAGAAAACAGGAGAAAACTTGTCAGGGTCGTAGCTCAGGAAGTTACTAAAGACGGGAAGATCCCTCATTTTGCAAAAAATGCTGTTGAAGAGATAATTAATGAAGCGAGAAGAAGAGCGGAAAGAAAAAACAGTCTCACTTTAATAATACGAGACCTGGGAGGAATGGTCAGGTCTGCTGGAGATATCGCTGTAAAAGAAAAAGTTAAACTCGTTACTGTAGAGCACGTGAAAAAGGCGAGAAGGCTTTCAAGGTCTCTGGAACATCAGTTAGCAGATGATTATATAGAAAGAATAAAGGAGTATCGGGTCTTTAAAACATCTGGCACTAATATAGGAAGAGTCAATGGATTGGCTGTTCTCGGGGGAAAAAGCGGTATAATACTGCCTATAGAAGCTGAGGTTGTGCCGGCTGGAAGCAAGAATGAAGGAAAAATAATTGCTACAGGAAAACTTGGAGAGATAGCCCGGGAATCTATCTTGAACGTTTCTGCTCTTATAAAAAAGTACACGGGAAAAGAGATATCGGATTTTGATGTGCATATTCAATTTTTGCAGGCGTACGAAGGCGTAGAAGGCGACTCAGCAAGTGTAAGTGTAGCAGCCTCTGTCATCTCTGCAATTAAGGGGATGCCGATCAGGCAGAATCTTGCAATGACAGGATCTTTAAGCGTCAGAGGAGAGGTACTTCCCGTTGGAGGGATTACTGCAAAGGTTGAAGCGGCAATAGGCGCTGGTATGAAGGAAGTGGTTCTTCCTGATGCTAACAAAGAAGATGTATATCTGCAGGAAAAAGATAAAAACAAGATCAAGATTAGCACTGTATCGACCATAGATGAACTATTTGATCATGTATTTGTAAAGGTGAAGTAATGATATATGAGTACATCTCTTATGGTTTTGATTCCAACGTATTTGTAATAGAAAATTCGAAAACGATCCTTGTAGATGCAGGTACTGGAATGACTGATTCTCTTAACAGATTCATAAACTCCTTTAAAATAGATCTTGTCATCAATACACACTGCCACATAGACCATGTTGGTGGAGATCCGAGGAACGTACCCATAGCCATAGGAGAAAAAGATGCAGAAGATCTTGAAAAGGGTACGGAAAAAACTATTTTTAATTTTGTTTTACCTTTTTTTAAAGGATTAGAAGTTTCAAAAAGATTAAAAGATGGGGATATTATAGAGACTGAAGACTATAAATTGGAAGTTCTCCACACTCCGGGACATACAAACGGCAGTATATGTTTATATGACGAAGCTAAAAAGATTATATTCTCAGGAGATACCTTTTTTATAGAGGGAATAGGAAGAACAGACCTGCCGTCCGGGAATGTAAACGATTTAAAAAAATCTCTAAAAAGGCTAGCAAGCCTAGACATTGAAAAAGTGTATCCTGGACATGGTGAAGTAGGGAAATGTGATATAAATAAAATACTCGATTTTTGGTTTTGAATATGGAAAAAATATTCTGGTGTGACAAATTAGTTGACGAGATTCTGGAAAGAGAAGAAAAACTGGAAGAAAAATCCGGTGAATTTATTACGGAGAGTGGTCTCGGTGCATCTGGAATCCCGCACATAGGATCAGCAGGTGACTGCGTTAGAGCATATATGATCTTTCTTGCTCTTAAAGACAGAGGACTTAGATCTAAATATTATGCTGTATCTGATGACAGAGATGGATTGAGAAAAGTACCCATAGGATTTCCAAAGGACTTAGAAGAGTCTATAGGCCACCCCGTTTCAAATATTGACGATCCATTTGGATGTCATAAATCTTATGGAGAACACATGTCTTCTCTTTTGATAGATGGTATGGAGAAGATAGGTGTTGAGTTTGAGTTTATCTCCTCTGATGACCTTTACAAAAAAGGTGTGATGGATAAGGAAATTAAAGAAATACTGGAAAATCATAAAAAAGCTGGAGAGATTATAAAGAGGGAGACACTTCAGGAGAGATATACAGAACAGTATCCTTTTTTTGTTATCTGTGAGAACTGTGGAAAGATATACACCACGAGGATTACAGATTTCCACAATGACAAAGTAGAGTATGTCTGTGATGAAAGTTTTCTCGGAAAAAACTCAGAGACGGGAGAAGAGATAGAGGTTAAAGGATGCGGATACAAAGGAGAAACATCGATAAGGAATGGAAAACTTCAATGGAAGGTAGAGTTTGCAGCGAGATGGAAAGCCTTAAAAATAAATTTTGAAGCCTTTGGAAAAGACATATTGGACTCTGTAAAGGTGAACGATGCAATCTGCAGGGAGATGTTGAACTTTGAACCTCCTGTACACGCTTTATACGAACTTTTTGTTGAAAAGAGCGGAGAGAGAATATCCAAAAGCAAGGGAAATGTTTTTACACCTCAGGTATGGCTCGATTATGGATCTCCAGAATCCATGAGACTTTTGATGCTGAAAAGATTAAACTATACGAGGGTAGTAAACCTCTTCGAGATCCCGAAACACATGGATGAGGTAGATTCTCTCACTATTATCTATTTTGGAGAAGAAGAAATAAAAAATGAAAGAGAAAGAGCTCATTTAAAAAGACTTTACGAGTATGTGTGCCTTTTAAAACCTCCAAAAGAGAAAACTCTTACTGTATCTTATTATACTTTAATCGATATCTGCAATGTAATACCAAAGAAAATAAAGAATAGATATGATATAATCAAAAATATTCTCCTGCGAACAAAACTTCTTCCGAAAAACTTTGACGAATCTGATCTTAAAAAAAGGATAGAGTATGCTACAAACTTTGTAGAAGATGTGGGAAAAACAAAAAGAGAAAAGATAGAACTGAATAGTCTGGAAAAGAAAGCTCTGAGTATTTTTAAAGAGAGACTTACAGAAGATATGAATGCAGAAGAAATTCAAACTCTGATATTTGAAACAGCAAAAGAAAATGAGATGAAACCTGGAGATTTCTTCAAAACTATATACAGAGTAATCCTGGGTGTGGATCAGGGGCCTAGAGCTGGGTCTTTGATCAAAATAATAGGTGTAGAAAGAATCAAGGAGATAATCTCGGAGTATAGATAAATATTTAAATCCCACTATTTTATACTTGGTAGGTGTGTAAATATGGTGAAGTACTGTAGATATTGTGGTGCGGAAAATAATGACGATGCTAGGGCTTGTGAAAAATGTGGTGAGAGCTTTAAAGAAGGTCTTTCACAAGAAACAGAGATGGGATTGACGGAGATTCTCGGAAGAAGCTTACATTTTATTAGAACATCCCCCCAAATACTTCTCCTCTATATTTTATATTCTGTAGCCTTTTTATTATCTATTAGAGCTGTCATTTCTGTATTAATACTTGTTCCAGATCAGACATACATAATAATCGATTTTATACTCATCCTAATACTTATTGTTATATTTGTTTTTGTTGGAGTTTTAGTGTATTCTATCTTAATTTTTTGTGTAAGAGATTACATGTGCTCAAACGATATTTCTCTTTCCACAGCATGGAATAATACAAAAAAACACATTAAAGGTCTAGTGTTGCTCACTTTACTCTTAATTGTATTTGGTATAGTTCTAGGATTGATTTCAGTTTTTATCTTCTTTGCATTGTGCCATTTGAATTGGTTTGTAGGTTTAGTAACAATGATTGCTTTAATGTTTTTGATTGTTTTTATATTAATATTTGTCTACCCAGCATTTTTGGTAGATGAATTTGGATACATAAAATCATTTGAACAAAGCTGGAGAGTTGCAAAGAGAAATGCCTTGGATGTAATACTCCTCATAATAATTTTTGGATTTTTGAATTATGTACTCGAGAAAATTGCTGGTATTTCCCCGAGCTTAATTATCCTTGTTGGCATAATGGTACTATCTATCTTTTTAAGTACCTATCAGTACACTTGTGTCACAATATTGTACATAAACAGAGCACATCTAGAAGAAGAATGGTAAAAACTTCTTTCCATCTCCTATCTCGACAGAAAATAGACTCTCACGATAAATATTTAAACTCTTTTATTATATATTATGCTTAGGTGATGTAAAGTGACAATATATTGTAAAAAATGTGGAGCGGAAAACGAGGATGACGCTCTTTATTGTGAAAAATGCGGTGCCGAACTTGAAAAAGGAGTTCCGAAGGAAGCAAGAGGAAAGAAGGGTATAGGTGATATACTTTCAGAAGCGCTGAACAGGATTATGGAGAATCCAATGATGATAGTGCCGTATCTGATACCTGTAGTACTTGCACTGATAGCAGTATTTGTTACATGGGGAAGTCTCGTTTCCGTAAAAGAGATAGGCCCAGGATTTGATTTTGATTTTGGTGCAGAGTTTTTCTATGAAAATGCGTTAGCATACTTAGGATTTGCCTCTATCCTTGGTATATTCTCTTGGATATTTGGTATAGTAGCTACAGCATTCGCCATTAATATAACGAACAATGCTGTTAACGGAAGGAAGGTAACACTTTCTGAAGCATGGAGTGAAATAGGAGCAGGAAAGATTCTGATATTACTCGTAGTTGCAATAATAACAGCAATACTGATATTCTTGGGGTTCTTTGCTCTGTGCATCGGTGCTCTGATAGTGGCAATACTCTTAATGTTCGTAAATCAGGGTATAATAGTAGATAATCTTGATATCGGCGCCACGTTCAGTAACAGCTACAACATTGCGAAAAACAATTTCTTTGACGTCCTGATACTGGCAATCGTATTCTTTGTACTGGGTTTTTTGGTAGGATGGATACCTGTCATCGGTGGAATTTTGGGCGTACTAGTCGGAATGTATGGTACTGTTTCGTACACGCTACTCTACCTCGACAGAAAACCTTAATTTTTTTCTTTTTTTATTTTAAACTTTCAAAAAACTTCGGCATTATATAAAAAGGAAGGATTATCCCTAATAAAAATCCTGTAAAAGCTCTTATTTCATTTGTGCTTTCTCTAAAAAATAGTTGTGAAACACCGTCAATTATTAATGGAATTCCAAAAATTAACACGATTTTAAAACTTATTCCTTTCCCAAATCTTATAGGATATAGCAACATTCCTGCTAAAACTCCTATATAAAGAAAAGTACATCTTGCACACACACCTAACTTATATCCCCAGATAAAAAAGCTTCTTTCTGGTCTTTGATGACATAAAAAAGAAAAAACGCGATAAAGATAATCTGAAAGGTACTTATGATCTTTAAAAGCTAAATACGGTGCTAGAAATATGAACGATACCCATATTATAATTAAAAAAAGGAATATTAAATAAACTTTTTTTGGAGTCATGTCAAAATTTTCTTTATATTTTTTTCATAAGGAGGAGAAATAATTCCTTTCTCAGTTATTATTCCTGTAATGTATTTATTGGGGGTTATATCGAAAGCGGGATTTAAAGCGGGTACGTCAGGAGCTACCTTTTTTCCATAGAGATATAAAATCTCTTTTTCGTCTCTGTACTCTATCGTTATATCCTTTCCTGTCTTTGAGTTGCGATCAAATGTGGACAACGGTGCCGCTATATAGAATGGTACCTTATTTTCTTTTGCAAGTACGGAGAGGGTGTATGTCCCTATCTTATTTGCTGTGTCCCCATTCATAGCTATTCTATCCGCCCCTGTAATGACAATATCTACTTTTCGTTTTTGCATCAAAAAACCTGCTGTAGAATCTGTTATCAGCGTGCACGGTATATTTTCTTCTTTAAGCTCCCATGCTGTAAGCCTCGATCCCTGGCACAAAGGTCTTGTTTCATCAACAAAAACCTTAATTTTTTTATTTTTTTCAAAGGCTGCTCTTATTACTCCTAGAGCAGTGCCGTATCCTCCCGTAGCGAGGGCACCCGCGTTGCAGTGAGTTAGAATTCTGAATCCATTTTTGATCAATACAGATCCATTTTTTCCTATTTTCTTATTTTTTTGTATGTCTTCTTCATGTATGGATTTCGCAATATCTATCATTTTTCCTATAGATTCAAATGAATCTGCTGAGTTTAAAACCTTTTCAACTCCCCACGATAGATTTACGGCTGTAGGTCTTGCATTTTTTATCTTATTTACCCTTCCCATAAATTCTTTTTCCGTTCTGGATTCCAAAGCTGCTATAACAACACCGTATGCTCCTGCAATTCCCAGAGCTGGAGCTCCTCTTATTCTTAAAGATTTTATAGATTCTATCAATGTTTCCGTATTTCTGCATTCTATATACTTTTTTTCATGCGGCAAAAGAGTTTGATCTAAAATTCTCAGGTGATCTCCGCAGAATTTTATGTGCTCGATCACTCAATCACCTATAGAAACTTTTTGACCATTCCTTCTTATAAAAATATCTTTTTCTATTGTGTATCCCTCTTCTTCTCCTAACTCTGCCCAGGATGCTAACATCGTATACTCTCCATGAGTTGGGACTATATTCTCAGGGTTTACGATCCTCAAAAATTCCCTGAGATCTTCCTTAGAACCATGTCCCGAGACATGAACACCTTTTATGATTCTGACTTTCTGCATTTTAAGTTTCGCTTCAAGTTTGTATCTATTTGCAATATTTATGGGATGCGGGATAGTTGATGTAGAAAATAAGACAGTATCTCTTTTATTTAGAACTAATGGTGTCTCTTTGTTTGCTATTCTGGAAAGCACAGCTTCTTTTTCTCCCTGGGATCCTGTTGTTATTACAAGATATTTTTCTTTCTCTTTGTTTATATCTTTGAACTTCTTATCGATAGAGTTCCTTCTTTTTACCATTTTTGCGCTATTATTTACTATACCAAGTTTTAAGGCAATTCCATAATATTTGCAGAGAGATCTCCCGAGTAAGATTGGTATTCTCTCCATCTTCTCAGCGGTCTCCAATAACGTCTTTATTCTTGCTATATGAGAGGCAAATGTTGTAGTCACTATACCTTTTTTTTCGTCATTTTCATCCAAAAGAAAATCCTGAAGCATTGTAACAGCTACTTTTTCCGACGGAGTTTTTGTTTCCTCCGGCGCTCTTGTGGAATCGGTGATCATGACTTTTGGATTCAACTTTCTTAACCTTTTAAAATCAGGTTTCTCTCCTATCGTGGGATGCATATCAAGTTTAAAATCCCCTGTATACAGAACGGTACCTTCTCTGGAATGTAAAGCTACAAACTTTGTCTCTGGTATCGAGTGTGTAGAGTTTATAAACTCTATTTCGCAGTCACCTATCTCTACTTTTTTATTCACGGCAATAAGCTGATTACTGCATTTCGAGAATGGTTCTTCCTTTATTAAAGAAGAAACAAGGCTGATAGTGTACTTTGTACCTATTATTGGACATTTGTAGTTATAGGCCATCTTTGGAACGGCACCTATATGATCCAAGTGTCCATGAGATAAAATGATCGCCCGGATGTTTTTGTTCGCCAAAATAGAATCATCTGGGATCACGCCAAATTTTCTCAGTTTTTCGGGGGGTATATCCTGCAAATTCGTATCTTCATGGATCATTACCCTGTCAAGTTTTATACCCATATCAAATATAAAAATATCATTATCTATCTCCACCGCAGTCATATTTTTTCCAATCTCTTCGTATCCACCAATTGTATATATTTTCAAAGAATCATCTCATTAAGAATTCATTTATCTGCTTTGAATACCCTCGTATTCCTAAAATTTCCTTCATTCTTCCTCTTATCACTATCCTGACTCTCTTTAATTCCTTTATGTTTTCACATCCGGTCAGGAACATAGCTTTCTTAAACTCCAAAAGTATATTTTCTATGTTTGTTTCGAGTTTCTTATAATTTTCAGCTGTTTTCAAAACGGGATGCGCTATGCCACAACAATCCGCACCAATAGCAATGGACTTTGCTATACCGATCCCGGATCTTATGCCACCCGTAGCTATAAGAACATTTGTATAAGGTCTTGTTTCAACAATGCTCTGTACAGTGGGGATTCCCCAGTCCCAGAAAAGCCCTGCTATCTCTTTTTGTGAGCTTTTTACTCTGTAATATTCTACAGCGCTGAAAGATGTTCCTCCAAGCCCTCCGACATCTATGCCATCCAGGAAACTAAGTTTTTCGGCTGTTTCTTTCGATATTCCTGCTCCGGTTTCCTTTGCAATTATGGGAAATTTTACATTTTTTTTGAGTTTTCGGAGGATCTTCAATCCACCTTTAAAATTCGTATCCCCTTCTGGCTGAACTATCTCCTGAAGAGCATTCAAATGCACAGCTAAAACATCCGCTTTTATAGACTCAACAGCTTTTTTAGCTTCTTTTTCTGTGTATCCGAGTATAAACTGAGGTAAGCCAAGATTGGCAAGAAGGAGTATATTCTCAGCATTCTCCCTCATGTCATATGTTTCTATGAGAGAGGGATCCTCTATCATAGCTCTCTGGCTTCCTACACCCATCCCTATATCAAACTTATCGCAAACCTTGGCAATATTGCCATTTATTTTTTTAGCTCTTTCTGTTCCTCCTGTTATAGCTGATATAACAAGAGGATAATCAAGATTTTTTCCAAAAATCTTGATTCCTGTATCTATCTCATCAAAATTTATCTCGGGAACTGAGTTGTGAATAAACTCCACATCCTCAAATCCCGCTGTCTTGAAGCTCTGTACATTTTTCTTTAAAGAGTAATTTATATGCTCATCCTTTCTTTTTTTTGTCGTTTTAACATTTACCATAAAAACACCTAAACCTCAAAGTTCCAGAATTTATCTCCTACATAATGTATAGTTTTTATTACTTTACCTTCTTTTTTTTCAGATATTTCTTTACTACTTGATAATGATATTCCAATGCTCAAAATTTTCCCGTTTTTTTCATCACCTACAAAAACAAATTTGTTCTTTTCAAACTCTCCAATGTCTACAATTCCTGGTGCCATTACATCAGCACCGTTTGCAATATAGGGAACAGCCCCCATATCGATTACCACATAGTTCTTGAAATCTTTTATATTCCTTTCCATAATTATTTTTAGTGATGGGATTATCATATCCCCCAAGACTAAAAAACTTGGTGATTTATCCACAAGCATTATTTTCCATTTGTTGGAAAGTTCACATTTTTCATACTCTCCACTCAGAACGAGATCTTCGCCAAGATTCTCTTTTATGTACTCCTTCAACTTTTTAATTTCACTTTTTTTTAATGAATGTCTTTTCTTTATCTTCCACTCCATTTAATACTCCTCTTACAAAGAATGATTTTTCCGATAACTTTAAATATCCTTTGGTGTAAAAAGAAAGAAAGGTGTTCAAATGGCAGAAAAACCACTCGATATCATACACAAGTCGATAGAAGAGGCAGTGCTGATAGAATTAAAAGGCGGAAGAGAGTTCAGAGGAACATTGAAAGGCTATGATATTCATATGAATCTTGTTCTTAAAGACGCAGAGGAACTTGTAAATGGAGAGGTAGTAAGAAACTTTGGCTATGTAGTAATCAGAGGCGATAGTGTAGTCCTAATCTCTCCTAGTATAAGGTGATTTTATGAGCAAAGGTACATCTTCCTTTGGAAAAAGGAATAAAAAAACACATATTATATGCAGAAGATGCGGCAAACGTTCTTATAATGTTACGAAAGGGTACTGTGCTTCCTGTGGATACGGAAGATCCTCAAAAATGAGGAACTATGCCTGGGCAAGACGAACTCATGAAATTAATACTAGTTTCTAAAAAAGATGACGCTTCTTTAAACATCTTCTCACATCTACTAGGTTATGGGTATAAAGAAATTTCTGAAGACTATTATAAGAGAAATAATGCAGTAATAGCTGTGATCGGTGAAGACTCTATATTTGCAGATCACATAGGAAAAAAGATTGAAAAAGACCTGAACATAAAATTTGATTCCATAATATTTGCATCTAGACACTCATCTGAAAAGAATATTCCTGCACTAACAGCCCATACACCTGGAAACTTTGGTAAAGCGGATTATGGTGGAAAGGATGGAGAACTCTGTTTTTCAATCCCTGAAGCCAATAAAGAGGCTATACAGAAAATGAATGAATTATCGACTGAAGATTACACTGTTTCTATGGAAGCCACACATCATGGTCCCCTAACAGATATACCGTCAGTATTTGTGGAGATAGGAAGCTCTGAAAATAACTGGAGAGATGAAAAAGCCGGAGAGATCGTAGCAGAAGTTATTCAATCACTTCTGGATTTAAAGCCTAAGAAAAGAGCTGTTGGGATTGGAGGAGGTCATTATTGCCCAAAATTTACAGAAGTAGCATTAAAAACTGATATAGCAGTAGGTCATGTTCTCCCAAAATATGTAGAAATAACAGAAGAAAATATAAAAAAAACTCTGGAAAAAAATTCGGGAGTGGATCTCGTGATAATGGACTGGAAAGGAACACCCAAAAGATCTGAGGTCAAAAAAATTGTAGAATATCTAGGATATGAAGTAGTTAAGGCCAAGGATTTACTTTAACTTTTTAAACCATGTGAGAACTATTAATCCCAATACTATAGACACAAAGATAACAGCATATGGTACAAGATTTTTTTCATTCTCGGTATGCCACATACCCTTTCCTTCATTTTTAGCTTCTTCCTCCAGTTCCATGAATTCTTTTTCGTATTTGAAATCAAATTCAGGTGTAGCTCTCGCATATCCTTCTTCGATCATCGTTCTGTTGATCATCTCATGACCTAAATAAACATAAGCTAAAAGTCGCTCATATTTGTCTCTCCGCTCCCAATCGTACTCCAGGGAAACATCTCTATGGAGAACTCTATCTTCCATGTACAACTTTGCTTTCACTCCCCACTCGTATAGGTAATCCTCATCGAAACCAAACTTTTCTGTATCTGTAATTTTGTAATACTCGGGAGTATCTATCCCGATAAGTCTTACTGTCTCTCCGTTATCAAGTAAAAGTGTATCTCCATCTACAACTCTCTCTACCCTTTCACACAATACCTGCGGAAATAAGAGAAGAAACACTACTATACCCACTATACCCCATTTAGTTTTCATGATCTTTTTAAGATGTAATAGTTTATAAATGTTGTGATGATCAAAGATGTAAAATTATGATTACTAAAAGCTTGATCTGGATGTTATTAAAAAACCAGTATGAAAAAAAGATAATTGCTTTATTTAGACTTAAAATTGTTATTCTTTACAGGTTTTGCTTCTCGTATCTTGTTTGCATATACCTCCAAGAGTTTTGCTATCTTTTCCCTATCCGATCTTTTGTATGTTGATGCAATCTCACTATGGGACTCCAGGATATTTTCCAAGATAGTGTGATGTTCTTCTGGGGTCTTTAAATTCTCCAGAAGTTGTCTTGTTTTTAATAACAAAACATGCTGAGCATAAGAAAACTCGGTAGATACATAATATACCTTTGCCATGCCAACATTTTTGTAATCTACGAGTCCTGTCGCCCTCATTACTTCGAGATACTTAACAGCGGTCATTCTGTTTATATTCAACTTCCTCGATAGTTCAGAAGCGGTGGCGCCTACTCTCATCTTCTTCAAATAATCTAGGATCTGCTCCTCTAAACTCTCTCTCATATGTAATCACCATTGTACTATAATATTGTCTTCTCTCTTTATATAGTTTTTGCATAGTATTTAAGTTTTACTGTTGTGTATAACTACCGAAAGCTTTAAATACTATTGCTCATCAATGTTATATTATGAGAGACAAAACAAAGATTATCAACAATGCCAGTAGAGATTCGCTACTGATCAGTGCATTAGCTGCAATATTACTGGTATTCACGGTAATCGTAAGAGTTAGGGATTAAAACACGAACTCTCATATTCCTCCTTCACAAACCCTAACTCTCCTTTTTTTCAGGTTCTTCGAGCATTATCCTTATTCCCTGTACGACTTCAAACTTTCCCTTTTCATTTGCCATCAGGCCCATGCTGACAAGCTCTTTCAGATTTTCGTAGATTGTAGTAGGAGATAACTTGGTTTCTTTTGAAATTTCTATGTAGCTTACAGGTCCTCCGTTGAATTTTCTGATTATCAGCGTTACAAGATCTCTGAGATCCTGGGGGACTTTGAGGATATACTCCTCAAGAGAAGAAGGAGTGGTCATCAACTCACTTATAAATCTGTCATCTATTATCTCTATTAACTCATCTTTCACCGCTGCAGAGATAATTGTGTGAAGCATTCTCAAAAGAAGTCTGGGATTTCCCTTTATCATCTTGTTTACATAGTTTATTCCAGACTCATCGAATGGATAAATTGGATTTAATACCTTTTCAGGATCTATCCTCTCTGTTGCAAGCCTTTTTTCTACAAGTTCCAATGCTTTTTTGTCTGTTAGAGGTTCCACATCTAAGATACGGTGGAGTCTCATGACAAAGGCAGGATTTGCCTTCTTTACCTGTTCAGCACCTTCTTTTGTACATGCCATGATAAATAAAGATGAACTTGGCATATCGCTTATGAACTGTCTCAATACTTCAAAGAAAGATATAAGGTCCTGCTCGGGAGCTGAGACTAGATTTTCAAGTTCGTCGAGAATTAAACAGGAAACTTCAAACTCGGACATGTATCTTTTAAGCTTGTTTCCTATCTCCGTAGATTTAAATTTTCCTTTTCCCAGAAGCCATATATCGTCAAACCCTAATTCTTTTCCCAGAGATCTGTCAATTTTGTCTTTAAACTTCTCGAATCTACTTTTTTTATCTTCTTTCATGTAAAAAAACACTGAAAAAATGTCTTTAATAACCTTTATTATATCGTTAGTGTCTATTTTCACGTACATAGAAAATCCAGCTTTTTCCATAAGCCTGTGTAGCCCTTTCAGTCTCTGGGTTTTACCAGAGCCAAGATCACCTACCAGAGCAAAGGCCACAGAAGATTTTTTGTTTATTACCTCAGAGAGCATCTCTGTAATTTTTGAATCTATATCCTGAAATACATGGATCTCATCAATATTTTTTATGCCTTCGCTGGACAGCTTCGAAAATGGATTTGTTCTGAGATTAAACCTATCATAATTCAATTTTTCGTCTACTCTATACAGGGGCTTCACCTTTTAAAGTACAGTTAATTTCAGTATGTTGGCGATAAATATAAATGTTACTGTATTCAAGGAGATTTATGGAAAAAAAGAAACTCAAGATAATAGGGCTGTTTGCAATAGGTATCCTCATAATTCTATTTATTATAAGATACATAGGAATTCAAGAGACATTGGAAGTTTTAAAAAATGTTAAGTTGCCCTTTTTATTATTAGGAATATTTATAGAACTTTCTCTTTTTGGACTCTGGGGATACAGATGGAAAATAATTTTAGAGGCTGCAAAAGAGAAAATATCTATTAAAAACCTTTATCTCTCTCTTTTTATAGGCGTTCTGTTTAACAACATAACTCCCGCTGCAAAAACTGGCGGAGAGCCTTTAAGAGCCTATATTCTAAGCAGAATGGATAATATAAAATCTGAAAAGGCTTTTGCGACTATAACAGCGGATAGAGTATTCGATAGCTTCCCGTACGTTTTTCTTTCCCTATTTTCTATCCTCTACTTGTTTTTTTTCAAGGATGTGCCTACATGGATAGAGTATGTTCTAGTTTTTGCGCTACTTTTTTCTATATTCCTTCTAGTAATGACAGTTTATATATGTGTAAATTTAAAAACAGCTGAAAGATTGATTTTAGGAACAATAAATTTTGTTGGCAGATTCTTTCCAAAAGTAAAAGAATATTCGCATTTAGTCGACGAAAAACTTATAGCCTTTAACTCTACAATGCTGAGAATAGGTAAAAATAGAGAAGCAATGGCAAAAGCTATGATAATATCGTTTATTATGTTGTTTTGTTCATTCTTTAGAGTTTATTTCATGTTCATAGCTGTTGGATATAATGTAAATCTCATAGTACCTATAATTGTCACTATACTTGCAATACTGGTAAGTGCGGTACCTTTACTTCCAGGAGGATTGGGAACGACAGAAGGAATAATGATCCTAATATTCTCTATTTTTGGTATTTCGACTGCGATCTCAGCCTCTGTTACGTTGTTAGACAGATTACTTTCATACTGGTTTGGAATATTCATCGGTGCTCTCTGCTTTTTCTATTCTCAGAAAATTATAAAAAGAGAAACAGTACGAAGTTAGAAAATGAAAACTTTGATCATGCTATCTCAAAACAAATCGAAAGCTTTAAATATGTATCTTTTAATCTTTTGATAAAAAGCTAATAAAGGAGGAATATGAATGAAATCGGCGTTGATAACAGCTGTGGCAGCATTCGTTTTATATTTGATCTTGACCGTTGGAACTGGTAACATCCTTCTTTGGAGCAGTGCAGAGATAATTGCTGGTGTTTTTCTCTCTATTGTCGCGGGAATATTTGGGAGAAAGCTTTTGTTCAAGAACGAAGATTACAGAATGTTAAACCCTGTGAGATGGCTCTACTTTATTGCATATCTTGGACCATTTCTATTTGCAATGGCAAAAGCAAATATAGATGTAGCTTACAGAGTTATCACAGGCAGAATCACCCCGGGGATTGTAAAAATATCTCCAAACCTAAAAACAGATTTTGGAATAACGATGCTCGGAAACTCTATAACGCTTACTCCGGGAACATTGAGTGTAGAAATAGACGAAAAAACAAACGATCTTTATATACACTGGATCAATGTAAAACACAAGGAGCCTGAAATAGAGGAGATCTGTAATGGATTCCCAAAATGGATAAGGAGGATTGCCGAATGATGGAAACTTTTTTTATAGTGGCTATTTTTTTGTTGATTTTTATGATATTTGGAGTGATCAGGATCGTTCTTGGACCGACAGCGCCTGACAGAATCGTCGGACTGGATACAATAAATACATTGGTTATTGCTGTAATGATCATTCTTGGAGCTGCATATGATGAGGTGATATATATAGATGTTGCAATTGTTTATGCGCTGTTATCCTTTGTAGGAACTCTATATATAGCCAAATATTTAGAAGGTGATCTCGAATGATAGACACAGTAATCTATATCTTTTTAGCCGTAGGAGTCTTTTTTAATGGACTGGGATCTCTTGGGTTGATAAGGTTTCCAGACGTATATACAAGACTCCATGCATCCACAAAATGCACAACATTTGGATCCATATTCACATCTCTTGGCGTCATAACATATGGGGTCTATCACTGGCACGTAGACTCCGCTTCTTATGGAGTTTTAGCTATTCATGCTTTTATTGCACTCCTTGCTCTTGTAATTACCAATCCTACGGGTGCCCATGCGATTGCAAGGGCTGCTCACAGAAGTGGGGTATATCCAAAGAGAGCTGTAGTTGACAAACTTAAGGAAAGAGGTGATCTCAGTGATTGAAGAGATAATCCAGATAGTAGTTCTGTTGATAATAATCGTTACAGCGATAATGGCTGTAAGTTTCAAGGATCTTCTGGCTGCCGTTATATCCTTAGCTGCTACAAGTCTTTTGTTGTCCTTGGAATTCTACATACTGCAGGCACCAGACGTCGCGATAGCAGAAGCTGGGATAGGTGCAGCTCTGACAACAGCTATATTTATACTCGCTATTAAGGGCACTGTAAGGGAGGAAGAGATATGAAAAAATATATAGCACTTGTAGCATTATTGGTAGTTTCGGGATTTTTTTTATTATCTGCAATCGAAATGCACAGCTTTGGATCCCCTGCAGAAGAAGACATGGACAGATACTTCATTGAAAATGCTCAGGAAGAAGCATCTACAAACAATGTCGTTACATCTATAGTATTTGATTACAGGGGATTCGACACACTTGGAGAAGCCACTGTACTGTTCACAGCAGTAGTGGGCGTCTCTTTGCTTTTCAGGAGGCTGATAAAATGATGTCCAAGATAGTCAGAACGATAACGAATATTTTATATAGCTCTATCATGATCTTTGGATTTTACGTCATAATGCATGGGCATTTGACACCTGGAGGAGGATTTCAAGGTGGAGCTGTAGTTGCCTCTGGAATTGCCTTAGTTTTGATAGCCTACGGTTACGACACCGTAAAAAGCTGGATAAAGAAGAGTAATCTCTCTATTTTGGAGAGTATTGGTGGTCTTGCTTTTATTGGAGTCGCGTTCCTGGGAATAGGAACTACATTCTTCTACAATTTTTTAGCTAACTCCGGAACTCTCTTCGGAAATCCAACAGTAATCGGCATAAACCCGGGAGATCTGAATACCGCAGGTGCTCTGCCCCTCATGAGCTGGGCTGTCGGCTTAAAAGTTCTGGCAGGTCTGGGCAGCATCGTACTTCTGATGGCATACGGCATAAAAAAGGGTGATGGAAAATGATAGGAAATCTACCTTTCGTAGCGTGTGTCGTGCTTATAATCCTGGGACTTTATACACTCATTTTCAAGAGGAACCTGATAAAGATAGTAATAGGTCTTAACTTAATAGAATGTGGAGTAAACCTGTTTTTGATAACTCTTGGATATAAATCCGATTCAATAGCTCCGATCTATACAATGGCGGGAAAAGAAGAGATGGTTTTACCGACTCCGCAGGCATTGACGCTGACAAGTATTGTCATTGGATTGGCCACCACAGCATTGATTCTTTCCTTTGCGATCTTGATTTACAAACACTATAAAACAGCGGATGCTTCTAAAGTAAGGAGGCTGAGAGGATGATAAATGAACATTTGCCTGCACTCATAATAGGCATACCTTTACTCGCAGCTTTTGCTACACCTTTAATAAGTAAAATAAACGATAAACTAAGAAATATTTTTGTGATAGGTGTTTTAGGAGTCACACTCTGTCTCGTAGGTTTATTAGCTCTTAATGTGTTCGAAAATGGCATTTTCGTTTATGTGATGGGCGCTAAATCTACAGGCTTGTCGCTTCCTTCAGGATACAGGATGCCTATAAGAATTATTCTAGAAGTAGATGGAATGTCTATTCTTATGGCAATAATAACTTCAATAGTATCCTTTCTGGGTGCTATCTACTCATGGGCTTTTGTGGAAAAAGAAACAGGAAAAGATAAATACTATACATTACTATTGCTTCTCACAGCTGGAATGTTCGGTATGGAGTTCACAGGAGATATGTTCAACTTCTTTGTGTTCCTTGAGATCACGTCAATAGCAGCATGTGGGCTTATTGGCTTTAGGATTAACAGAGGGGAGTCGGGTGAAGCAGCCTTCAAAACTATGGTACTGTACACGCTTGGAGCATTGTTTGTTCTCTTTGCCGTAGGAATTCTTTACGGACAGTATGACGCTCTTAACATAGCTACATTAGCTTCCAGGATCCAGTATACAATGCTGGATAAAATCGCATTAGGACTTCTCATAGCAGGATTAGCGATGAAGGCAGGAGCTGTACCAATGCATATGTGGGTTCCTGATGCATATGCTGAAGCACCTGCACCTATAAGTTTAATATTAGTTGTAAATACCCAAGCAAGTCTCTATGGACTCTTTAGAGTTCTCTTTACTCTGTATGGAGTGAATATCTCCACACAGACAGTAGGATGGATAATAGTGATCCTTGGAGTACTCTCTATGTTTGTCGGCGTCACAATGGCTTTAATTCAGAGCAAACTCAAGAGACTCATAGCATATGGAGCCGTTTCTCAGATAGGATACATGCTTCTTGGCGTAGGGGTGGGATTGGCAACACTCAGTACTCCTGCGTTGCAGGAGTACGGCATTAAAGCGATGGAAGGAAGCATCTTTCATATAATAAATGATGCAATGTATAAAGGGCTCTTGTTCCTTACGGCAGGTGCTATAATTTACTGTACGGGAAAGAGAAACTTGAATGAGATGTCGGGCTTGGCACATGACATGAAGTTCACATCAATATTTTTCATTATCGGTGCTGGAGCCATAGCAGGGTTGCCACCTTTCAATGGATTTGCCTCAAAACTTATAATATACGAGTCTGTATACAAATTCAATCCTATACTTTCTGTGATAGCAATCCTAGTAAGTATACTGACCCTTGCAATATTTGTAAAGATATTCCAGAGTGCTTTCCTCGGACCAAAACTTATGAATGTAAAGAAGGAACCGAAATCAATGATCTTCGCAATGCTTGTTTTATCGGTAATAGTAATTGCATTTGGACTTTTCCCGGATGTTGTAGTAGATAAAATAGTATCACCTGCGGTGAACGCGTTGATAAATCAGATGGATTATATCGCAGCGATCTTAGGAGGTACATAAAATGATAGGAACGTTGGAAACGGGTCACGGACTGTGGAGTGCTTTGTACTGGCTTTTAGGCCTTGCAGTACTATCCCTTATAGTGTACTTTATCTATTCATTCGGAGGAAAAACTGTAAAAGCTTCAGGAGATAAGGGGAAACCCTTCCTCTCTGGCAACGAAATGGTTAAAGAAGAGACTCATGTCAAGGCTAGCAACATATACTGGGGATTTACAGAGACATTGAAATCTTATTACTCCCCTCTAAAAGGAGGTCATACGGGGAATGTAAACGATTATGTAAGTTGGTTTATCGTCGTTTTAGCGATCGTATTAATTCTGGCAGGAGGGCTTTGAATGATTTTAATTTTGAAATCTATAATAGGAACTTGCGTTATAGCATTCTTGGGCATATTTTTTGGGCTTATCTATAAAGGTATTGACAGAAAACTTCATGCACACATGCAGATGAGAGTTGGACCTCCGATAACACAGCCCTTTAAAGATGTAAGAAAATTACTTTTGAAGGAGAACCTCGTACCTGAAAACGCTGTGAACTGGGTATTTAATCTGATGCCTATACTTTCCTTAGCCTCAGTCATAAGTATTTTACTGTACATACCACTGGGATTTGATCCGATACTCTCGACTAAAGGAGATTTAATCTTGATACTTTATCTTATGATGCTTCCTGCTATATGCCTAATACTTGGTGGATTTGCTTCTTCGTCTCCTTACGCTACCGTTGGAGGCCAAAGGGAGATGGTAATGATGATCAGCTACGAATTCCCGTTAGCTGTAACGATAATCGCAATGGTCTGGAGATTGAGCAAAATTTACACAGTGTCAAATGTATTCACTTTGCAGTTTATATCGAGTAATCCCTTATGGGATAAAGTTGGAGTTTTTGGATTGATAGGATTGGTAATACTCCTGGGGGTGTTACTGGTAGTTACACCCATAGAGCTTTCCAAAATTCCATTTGACGTACCTGAAGCAGAGACAGAGATAGCGGGGGGTTTACTCGTAGAGTACTCCGGGAAAAATCTTGCCATGTTTTATATGACAGACGCAGTTAAAACAGTAGTAATGGCATCCATAGTCGTCGCTCTCTTCTTTCCATATGGGATCTCTCAGTACTTTGATTTCTCGCAGTACATAAACTATGTAATAGACTTCGCATTCTTTTTGATCAAAACTTTTGCAGTGATCTTAGTTTCTGTAACTATAGCAAGAACATCGTTCGCAAGATTGAAGATAGACCAGATTGCGTACATGCTCTGGGTGCCCGTAACTATTACATCCATAATAGGGCTTCTGCTTCTGTATCTGGATACGGTTTTGTGATTTGAATAATTTTTTTAAATTTTTAAAATAAATTTGGAATATCTTTATTCTTTATTACCTTTTGATTCTAACATTCTCACTATATTTTTTAATTCTTTTAAAAGTTTTTCTCCTTTTGGACTTAATTCGTAAACTATATAGTTTCTTCTCCCTTCTTTGATTCTTTTATCACAGATTAATTCCAATTCAAGGAGTTCCTCTCTTCTGTCCATGATAGTACCATTCCCAGCGATCTTGAGAAGATCTGACAGGATAACACGGTCATTCTTCTCCAAGAAGAAAAGTATTTCGCAGAATCCTTTATGCCCCAGCATTCTTATATAGTCTTTGCACTTGGTAGTTTTATATTTCATGATAATATTTCATATCCCTCCCTATTTATTTTTTTCCATTGAAATAATACTAATTCTTTCAAATTGGGGTATATAATAGTATTCCCTGCGAATTGGGGGCACTCTAATTTTTTATTTTTATCTGAAGATTCATTAAAAAATAGTAGTAATTTCTAATTATATGATACAATTTACCGATAACCGAAAGATTTATAAATAACAGGACAGAGAAAAGGATGTATATTCATAAAATAAAGGAGATATCATGAAAAAGGTAAAAAGTTTGATAATAATGACAGTGGTGTTGGTGTCTTTGTTAGCAGTGATTAACCCGGTGAGTGCACCGCCTCAGCCTACAGTAGTTTGGGTCGATGCTGTACATGGAAATGACACAACAGGCAGTGGGACACAAGGAAGTCCATATGCGACAATTGGAAAAGGCATTAGTGTGGTTGCTACTGGCGGCACAGTGTACGTGGCAGCAGGAACGTATGATATTGCTTTAGGCGAGACATTTCCCATAACAATAAACAAGAACCTCACATTGATCGGAGACGGAGCGTCTGTCACGATAATTGATGGTAGCTTATCAGATGTGATAAATGTTAATGTTGGAGTAATAGTAGACATCAAGGGATTCACAATAATGAATGGAAATAATGGAATTTATTACAATAATGGAGCTTCGGGAACGATCTCTAACAATACGATCACGGGAAATGCACAGTATGGTATCGCCAACTCCTCAAGCAGTCCTGCGATAACGAACAACACGATCACGGGAAATTTGAGTGGTATCTACAACGACTTAAGCAGTAACCCCACAATAACGAACAACATAATCGTATTAAACACTCACTATGGAATTTATAACGATGTAACAAGTACATCTACAAACTCATACAACGATGTCTGGAATAATGCTCCAGATTACGGCGGTGCAACACAGGGTATAGGCTCGATATCTGCTGACCCACGACTCGATGCAACATATCATCTCACATCGTCTTCACCGTGTTATCGATGCAGGTACAGATGCAGGCGTCTATACAGATATGGACGGTGATAGCAGGCCTCTTGGAGCAGGATTCGATATTGGTGCAGATGAATACGTTCCTCAACTTGTAAACCCAATCGCAGCCTTCATGCCTGTGAAGAACTATCATTTGAGACAGGTGAACACATGTCTGGGATGTATAACGGAGAATTTACCAGAAGACGTGCCTGAAGATGTACAAACATTGTTAGATGAAATGCAGGAACACATAAACAACGCGAATACAACTGGAAACTCTATTTATGCAAACAATGAACTTCTGAAAGCTCTGAAATGTGCTGAAGGTATCCAGGAAAAACTGGGCATTACGTGTCCACTTTGATTTTTTTATTTTTATTTTTTCTTTTTTGTTTTGATAATTTTTTCTCTGCTTCTGGTCTTTCTAATTTAAGATTATTACTTTAAATTTAAATTAAAAATTTATGCAGCCACTTCTATAGATCTAGCCTTAACGGAAGGTTTGGGTATTTCCGATCCTTCTTTTTTTAATCCATCAATATGAAATTCTATAGCTCTTTTCATTCTTTCAATAGTTTCATCTACTGTTGATCCTGTGGCAATACACCCGGGTAAATCCGGGCAGTAAGCCGAATAATTATTTCCTGCTTTTTCAACAATAATTGTGTACCTAAACATCTTTTCTCACCTATAATAGTTTAGATCATTGTGTTTAAATTCTTATCCATCTTTCTGACTTTTAGATTTGCTTTTCCAACAACTCAGGAAATTTTATCTTGTTAATGCCTCTTTATTAACTCTTCAGTTTATAGAAAAACCTTATAAATTTAAGAATTTATAAGTTTAACAATGAAGAACAAGATATCTATCATTGTCATTTTATTATTGTTAGTTTCTGTTCCTAGCATAAAGTCTCAGGACAGTGAAGATACGACGCATATCATTATATACGAGGACGGCAGTGCATTCTGGGAGCTGGAAACTAGATTTGAACTAAAAAGTGAGGTGGATAGAACTTTCTTTCAAGATTATATAGATGTTCTTGAAGAAGAAAAGGATGTTATGATAGAGGAGAAAAAGACAGAGATTGAAGATATTATAAACAAACTAAACCTCACGACGAAAAGAAGTATGACGATCGAAAACCTGAATCTCAGTTATGGGATTGTTGAAACGATAAACAAGGATTATGGGGTGGTAAAATTTCAGTTTCTGTGGCATGGGTTCGCAGAAAAAGATGGTGACAAACTATTGATCGGAGACGTTTTCCTGGGAGGGTACTATCTGAATAAAAATGAAACTATGATAATAGATTTTCCCCAGAACTTTATCTACGAGTATGTTTATCCGCTGCCGGACGAAACTAAAATATCCAATCTGATATGGTACGGGCCCAAGAGTTTCGGCGAAAAGGAGCCTACACTGATACTATCCAGATTTGAAGTTAAAAATACGGAAACAAAGAGTAGTACAGAAGAAATAGAAGAAGATAAGGAAAAGGATTATCTGTTTATTATCCTCATATTTATCATAGGTATATTGTTTATTGCTATTCTCACTGCCAAAATAAGAAAAAAGGAGGATGGAGGGGATATATTCTTTGATGAGGATATTATAGTTAATTTATTAAAGAAAAACGGTGGAAAATGCCTGCAAAATAAGATCGTGGAGGAAACTGGATTTTCAAAGTCAAAAATAAGTCAGGTATTGAACGATATGGAGAGAAAAGGTGTAATAAGCAAAAAAAAGATAGGAAGAAACAATTTAATAATTCTAAATGAATTTTGATAACATAAATTTTCTCAAAAAACAAAAATGAACTATTATGAACTATTAAAAACTTTAGAGCAATATTATAAACTAAAACAAAAAATAAAGGCAGTAGAAAGCTTTAAATACTAAAAAAACAGTATATTTTTTATGAAAAATAAAAAATTTGTTTTTCTTTCATTTGCATTGGCAGTTGGATTAACAATTGGAGCGATTTCGTCAAGTAGCTCAGGTATTGGAATAGTGGATCAGATAAAAGCAAATGCATTCGAGGGATTTGAGATCTTTACAGGGGATACGAACGGAACTGAAACGAACTCAACTATCGAAGAAAAATTCTATGAAGAAATTGAAGATTTCTATGATAGTATAGAAAGATTATTTGTCCTGTACAGCGATTCTAACTCAACTTCTTGGGACATAAATGCTACCACATACACTATAGGAGACTACGAATTCTATTTTGGAGAAACTGAAGACGGATATTATTTCGGTGATGTCAATGGGACAATGTATTTTATCCAGGACATAAACGGGACACTCCCAAACTCAGCAGATTCTCACCTGAGTAACCTTATGCCTACCTTCGATAAGATACTGAAAGCACTGGAAGACGGAAAGATGGGAAGGGCATTTGGATTATTGAATTCATGCGAAGTCAGAATGAAAGCAACAGAAAAACATTTGTGTAAGGTAGAGGAAAGAAACGTGAGAAAAGAGGAAAAGGAACTGGAACTACAGACGCGAAAAGAAGAGAGAGAAAGAGAGAAGGAAGAGAAAGCTAAAGATAAAGAAGACAAGGGTAAAGATAAGGATAAAGATAAGGATAAGGATAATGGTAAGGGGAAAGGCAAGGATAAAGACAAGAAGAAAAATGGGAAGTGATAAAATGCGTACTGATAAAAAAATTCTGGTGATCTGCGATGACGCAGATCTATCAGGTCTTTATAGAGAAATGCTAGAAACCCATGGATTAGCCTTTATAGATACTGCGGGAACCATTTCAGAATCGGAGAGACTTTTGAGAAATAACATATATAACATTGTGATCCTAGACTGTAGAAATCAAAATGATGAACTAAAAAATTTGAAAAGAATTATTGATGGCAATACAAAACTTCTGTGCGTAGAGAGTAGTTTTGAAGATCCCGATCTATCGTTCCTGGAAAATGCAACTTTTATCCCGAAGCCATTCAATATAGATAGTTTTATGTGTGAATTAGTTACCAGATGAAGCTTTAGAGAGAAGGTGATAAATATGAATGGAGAAAAAAATGTATATATGCTGTTGGCAAAAATAGCAATTATAATAAGTGCCGGCAACATCTGTTACCGCATTATAAGTATATTAAGCTTTGCAAAGTAATTAGAAACTAAAATGATACTGTGTGGGCGTAGAACTAACTAATTTTTGATAAGAAATGAACTTCTATATATAATTTTATGGGCATATAGAAATATAATCAACTTTTAAAGCAAAGTAATTTATATGGTAAAGACTATACTGTATAACAAAGTTTATAAAACCAGATAGCGAAATATGAAAAACCGAAGCATAGAATATTAGTGAATTAGAAAAGATCATAATTATGATGGTAGGTGATCGTATGAAAACTAAAAAGGCTTTAGTTGAAGAGATGATAAGTCAGAAAAAGGCAGGTATCACTCTTAAAAATGAAATAGGAACAACTAAATACATAATTCATGCTGAGATGTCAGCTAATGGAATGGTAGAGAGACCTGATGTTGTTGGAGCCATATTCGGTCAGACCGAAGGTCTTTTGGGAGAAGAATTGGATTTGAGAGAGCTTCAAAAAACTGGGAGAATAGGAAGAATAAAAGTAGGTGTAAATCCCCAAAAAGGCAAGACACCCGGAACTATAACAATTCCATCAAGTCTCGATATGGTAGAGACAGCGATTCTTGGAGCATCTCTAGAAACAATAGATAGAATAGGTCCGTGCGAAGCCAAGATCAATGTTTTGAAGATAGAGGATGTCAGATCCACAAAAAGAACATACGTCGTGGATAGAGCCAAAGAGATCCTCCAGAGGATAATGGAGGAACAGCTCCCAGAAACCGCAGAGATAACTGAAGAGGTCAAAAAGGCGGTGAGAGTTCAACAAATTGTAAAGTATGGAAAGGATAATCTTCCCGCAGGTCCAAATGTCAAGGAGTCTGATGCGGTAATCGTAGTTGAAGGGAGAGCAGATGTTCTTAACTTGTTGAGAAACGGGATTAAAAATGCAATTGCAGTAGAGGGAACATCAACACCTGAAACAATCATAGAATTGAGCAGGCAAAAAACTGTTACAGTTTTTGTAGACGGCGACAGAGGAGGAGAACTCATCCTCCGAGAGTTAATAGAAGTTGCAGATGTGGACTATATGACAAGAGCTCCGCCAGGGAAAGAGGTAGAAGAGCTTTCTAAGAAAGAGGTAATCACAGCTCTAAGAAATAAAGTACCGTTAGAACAAGCTATAACTGAGATGACTGATGTAGTTAAAAAAGAGGAAAAACGAGGGGAAGTCTCTGAACTCAACGAGTTTGGCGATTTTATAAAAAAACTACCAGGAACATTAGATGCGTATCTGCTGGACGAAAGTAAAAAAGAGATTGCCAAGGTTTCTGTCAGGGACTTGATAGATACTGTAAAAAATAGCGAGAATATTCACACAATAATATTTGATGGTGTTGTCACGCAAAGACTTGTCGATGTAGCAAGTGATAAGAATGTAAAGATGGTAATAGGTGTTAAAGTAGGAAATATAAACAAAAAACCCTTAGAAATGGAAATAATGGCATTTAAATAATTTCTATTTTAATTTTTTTATTCTTTCTTTTTTATAATCTTTTAAAAGCTTGTTTAACCATCGTTCTTTTTTTTCTACAGCTTTTATTTTTGCTTTTGTTTTCCATTCAAAGCATGCATCTTGGAACTCTTTCTTATCAACTATACCAAAATTTTCAACTATCTTTGTATTCAAGTTGAGGAGGGGTATGCCCTCATTTTCGAAAACATCTTTCGCGTTATGGGACATCCTTCCAGTATCTTCTATTATTAAAGCCTTTATCTGCTTCTCTACAAGCAGTTCAGCAGTACTTCCTCCACCGCCGCTCGGATCCTTTATATATACGATATCTCCTCTCTTGATTTTAAACTTAGTATCAAGGTTTCTTATCTCTTCTTTTGTAAAATAATCTAATACTTTCACAGTATGTGCTTCTTCTGATAACTCCAAAGTTCTTATCCCTTTTAAATCTCTGATAATTTGCTGAAATTCTAAAATTTTTTCTTCTTTTGATTTTATCTCTTCTTTAAGCGAGTTTATAGCTCTCTTTTTTTGCTGAATTATCTCGGATCTTCTTGTTTCAATATCGATCTCATTAAGTATCTTTTTATTTTTTCTTTTCAACATCTCATTTTCTTTTTCTATGAGTTTTATTTTTTCCAAAAGCTCTTTATTGTACTCCTTTATTCTTTCAAGAGATATCTTTTCTGGAGTTTCAACTTTTTTTTGTATTTCTTTTTTTACAATCTTTTTTTCTTCAGGCTCCTCTTTTTTTGTTAGGATGTTCAGTGCATTTTTTACTGTAAAATCTCTCAAAACTAGTGTTTTAACAGCACTGCTCAGGTTTTTTGCTCCAAGATCTTCAAGTCTTGCGTCTATATTCTCAAACTTCGTTTTGTAATGATCATAAGCTTTGAGAGCAGATGCAAGTGCATCCCTCTCATGAGCATTGTTAACAGAGTATTCCTTCGTGATCTCGTTCTTCTCTTTTATGGAAAGAGACGCCGCTGGTGCAAACGTTTTACACTGGAAGGAACTTGAAACTTTTTCCACTGTCTGATGTACATCACTCACATCCGTAGCTATTATGATCGGAGTTCCAAATTTTGAGAGATGTTCCACTATATTATCCACTGAAAAATTTTTAGAACTGGAAATATTCAGTATATCTCTCTTTAAATCCAAGATTGCTATTCCGACTGTTGTACCGGGATCTATGCCTACTATGAGATTCTTCACCATTAACTTTTTATTTTCTGTATTTATATCTTTTATGATGTTTTATGCTGTTTTTGTCCAGCCGGAATCGCCGGGAAATATAGGGAGCCTGACAAGGATTATGAAAAACTTTGGTATAGAAAAGCTTGTCTTAGTCGATCCCTGCGAGATAACTGAAGAAACGTATAAATTTGCTGTGCATGCGAAAGATATAGTGGATTCGGCAATAGTAGTCAAAACATTTGAAGAAGCTTTGGATTTATTAGATTTTTCAATAGGCACCACAAGTGTTTACGGCGGAAAACACAGTGTGCATAGGATAAGTGTTACCCCCGAAGAAATTGTAAAGAATATGAGTAAAGAGGGAAAGATAGGAATTGTAATAGGGAGAGAGAGCAGTGGACTAACAAATGAAGAGCTTCTCTGCTGCGATCTCCTAGTTACAATCCCCACTTCAAAAGAATATCCCGTTTTAAATGCCGCTTTGGCGGCAGGAATAATTTTTTACGAGATATATAAAACCGAAAAAAAATCCGCAAAAAAACTTAGTAAATTAGAAAAAGATCTTCTGGTAGAAGATTACAACAAAATAGTAGACATTGTTGAAAAAAGAGATTACAAAAATCGAATTGCCAAACTTATATTTAACAGAGTAATAAGCAGAAGCTTTATAACATCAAGAGAAAGTCATACTCTGAAAGGTATCTTCAGAAACGTTTTAAAGAGATTAGATTGAAAAATACTCTGAAATTTCTCCTTTTAGATTTTTGTAAGTTACATCTGCAAAATATTTTGCATTGGCCCCTAAACTTTGGTATGTTTTTACTTCCGCAGACTCTTCCTCGTATATTTCATCAAAATCTAGATATATATCCCGCATTATAGAATAAGCAAGAGTCCATGCTCTTGGAACAGTTTCAATATTGTAACCTCCGCCTCCCAGTGCTATCCATCTCTTCGATATATCTTTCATTTCCCTGATTACATCTACATATCCTTTCAGAGTTAAGCACAGACTTGATAGAGGATCAAGATAATGGGTATCTATCCCGAGCTGTGTGACAATAATTTCCGGATCAAAATCTTTTGTGAGTGGAAGAACTATTTTCTTGAACATATCAAGATAGATATCGTCTGTCGTGAAAGGAGCTAAAGGGATATTTATCGTAGTTCCCCTCCCATCTTTTATACCTATCTCACTTGTATCCCCCGTCCCCGGAAAAAGAAATTTTCCAGATTCATGCATCGAGATAAACAAAACTCTTGGGTTACTGTAAAAAGCTTCCTGGACCCCATCCCCGTGATGCGCATCTATATCTATATACGCAACTCTTCTATATTTTTCAAGAAGTTTCTTTATTAAAATAACACAGTCATTGAAAACGCAGAACCCGGAAGCTCTATTTCTTTTTGCATGGTGCAATCCCCCGGATACGTTAAAAGCTCGAGAATACCCACTGCACTGTACAGATGCACCTACATAGTATAGCGAAGATTCAAAAATATTCTCAAAGATTGGATTGTCAGGCGTTCCAAATCCGTACATCTCTAAATTTTCCCCTGTCTTTACAGCTTCTATGTAGCCTTTCGAATGCGCTAAATACAGATCATCTTTAGAGACGGGTTTCGCTTCAACATAAAAATCCAGGATATTATATTTTTTGATCATATCATAAGTTTTTTTAAGCCTTACAGGATTTAATGGATGATTCTCTCCGAGATCATATTTCATGAAATTTTCTGTGTACAGAAAAGCAGTTTTCAAGGTTACACCTTTAAAAGTTCATCTATATCGTCCTGATCTTTTATTTTAAGATCTATCCCCTCTTCTATACATTTTTTTTCCAGCTCTTCAATGAATACCCCTTTCCCTTTTACTTTTTTTGTTTCTCCACTCACTGTGATATGAGTCGTGAAAACACCACATGTCGGCGAGCCCTCTATCCCCACAAAACCTAGAATCTGATACTTGCTTTCAGAGTATATCTCATAGAGCCCGATTAAATAATCTATAATATCCCTGCAACACTTTCTGTACTCCGGGGTGTCGTAAAACTCTTTATTCATGGGCGGTCTATTTACTCCGTACATAAGCTCCGGGCATGGTGCCTGGATAATTCCAACATCGTTTTGGAGTATCTTCTCAACTATACCTTCATAATAAGCTTTATGCTTTGCTGATGTCAATGCTTTCGAGTTTGCATTTATCAAACAGTGGGAAACAAAAATAACTTTTCTGCTTCTTTTCATTTTCACACCTAATATATAGTTACCTTATCTATACCCTCGAGTTCAAGTATCTCTGACAGTAACTCTCCGGGTATCTTTTTCTCTGTAATTATCGTCAGTTTGGGATCTGGATATAAATATGGATCGTCTGCCAGTACCTGCCTTATACTTATCCCTTCCTTTGAGATTATAGAAGATATCCTGGCAACGATGCCAGGTTTTCTTGCCGTTGCATAGATCTCTACTATCCCGAATCTCATCTTCTTCGCCAGCTCGTTGTAAAAACTGATAGAATTCAAATTCTTAAATATCTCAGATAACTCTTCGTGTTTCAAGATCATTTTTACGGTATCTTTTACAACACGTCTATCTACATTAAGAGCTTTTGCAATACTCGTATAGGGTATTTCTATATCGTTGCAGTATATCTTTTCATCTTCCTTAACTTTCAAACCATATTTGAGCAGAAGAGATGCTGTCTCCTTTCTCATAGGATAGCTATCAAAGTAGTGTCCTATTTCGTTCCACATAATTATTATCTATTGTTTTCTCTTTTATGGTTTTCTCTGATCATTTCACAATCTCTTATCTTTAAGAAGCCTTGAATATTCCTCATTTATCTTTTCTAATTTAGATTCAAAATATTTTCTCTCTTCTTCGTTTTTGGCTAAATCCGGATGATATTTTTTAACAAGTTTTCTGTATTCCTTTTTTATCTCTTTTATTGATTTCCTATGAAAAATTTCCATTTTAGGAATATTTATAGAGATATATCTCGTTATTCTGTCAGAATACTTCTGGAACTTGTACGTATAGGTAAAATCTGCATTCAGTTCAAACTCTCCTGAGGGAATATCTATACTCAAAGGTATCTCGGTATTTCCGGGAGGTGCGTTTATCATAAGCGACGTTTTTTCGTTAGGAAGAGTAATATTCAGAGCGATATTATCTATAGGAAAAGATTCCCTGTTCTCTATTCTCAGTATCATATTGCCTTCATAAAAAATATCGAATTTTAGTTGAGGTTTTTTTTGAAAAATGTTGTACACCCTATCGTTTTGCAGTCTATCTTTCATCTCTTCTTTCTCTCTTTTCACTTTAATTTTTAAAAAAAGGTATTTCGCTCCTTGAATAATTAAGATAAAAAAAAGAAGCAATAACAGAAAACTCCAGAAATTCATTATTTTTTCAGGGATCAAAACTTTATCCTCCTCCCTGTTTTGTCTCTTTTGTACTCGCCAAAGCCCATAGGAACGTTTTTAAAAACAGGTCCGTCTTTGCATACTAAATATCCTCCCACTTCACAGCTGCCGCAAAGCCCTACACCGCATTTCATGTATCTCTCCAGGGAATACTCCACTTCCTTCGATTTTAAAATTTCTGAACATTTCTTCATCATCATCTCTGGACCGCATACATAATAATAATCAAAACTCGTATCTATATACTCCGTAATGAAACCTTTTTTCCCATAACTCCCATCGTCCGTTGATACCAAGACTTCACCATATTTTTTAAACTCCTGTTCAAAAAATACTTCTTTTTTATTTTTGAACCCCAGCAAAATCTTTACTTCTCTTTTTATACTTTCAGCCAAAAATCTTAGAGGAGATAATCCCGTCCCGCCTCCTATTATTTCTATTTTTCCATTTTTAAGAGAAAAAGAGTTTCCATACGGGCCTCTTATCCCTATTTTGTCGCCTTCACAAAGCTCATGCATCTTTTTCGTAAATTCTCCAACTTTTTTTACTGTGAATCCATTTCTGTAAGAAAAAGACATAGGTTTTTCATTAACACCTGGAATCCAGAGCATTGCAAACTGTCCCGGCTTCGCATCGAATTTTTTATCCACAAAAAAAGTTTTTACATCTTCACATTCTTCTACGATCTCTGTTATTTCTACAATCTCCATGAAGATAAATCTCCATCGGAATTTATAAAAGTTGGTTTTCCAGATTTTCGTGAAATGAATAAGTAAAGATGCAAAGTGTTTAGTTAATATGCTTTCTTTCTATGCTCAATGCCCACAATAAATACAATGTCCTTATCAATCTTGAAGATTATCCTATATCTTCCAATTCTTGCTCTATAATACCCCTTTAATTCTTGATAATTGAAGTTTATATTTCATAGTTCCAGTTCCTTCTTCAGGTCGTCAATATCCTCAAATGTTTTTATGTTTCCCCCTTTCCTTTCTTCTTCATTCTCCTGTATTTGCTTCATTATGTCTTTATTTGCCAGAATCTCCATCTCTTCAGAAAAATCATCCACCAAATCTTTTAGTTCTCTTGCAAATTTTAGAAGTATCTCTGTATTTTTCATATTATCATATCTTTTCTCTGGATTTAAATATGCTTCATTTCAGTTTTTCTTCAGCCATTTTTGAATTACTTCATTCTTTGAGATTTAAAAATAATGTTATGGCTGTGATGGATAAAAGAAAGCCAAAGATAAATGTTGTCTCCGGGTTGATCTTATCCCACAGCAAGCCGGCAATCAATCCGCCAGGCAATGCAGCCAGGCCCGTAGACGTATGAAACGTTCCCAGTGCTGTTCCTTTTAATGATGGAGGAGAAAGATCGACTACAAGAGCTCTCTGGACACCATCGATCATAGCATAAAATATTCCGTAAGAGATAAACAATGATATAATCTGAGATAGATTCGATACAAAAATAAGGCCGAGAGATGTCAATCCAAATAATCCATACCCTACAAGGATTATACGTTTTCTCCCTATCTTGTCAGAGAATATTCCTGCAGGGATTATAAAAATGGAGTAGGATATATAATAAATTATATATAAAAGAATTGCTGTCTGAGAGTCTAACCCCAAATTAATTGCACGGAGCAGCAAAAAAGCATACCCAAAGTTTCCCAGCGCAAATATAGTGGCAATACAAATGAAATATTTCAACTGTGGCGTAAGGGATTTGAAACTTACTTTAAGAGATTTAGACTTCGTAGAACGCTTACGTTTTTCTTCCTTTACAAATAATATAAATAATACTGCTATTATTGAAGGTATAAAGGCTAACAAGAAGACTTTTCTGAATCCGAATAATGGAAGGAGCAGAAAAGCCAAGACAGCTCCAAAAATTGAGCCTATACCGTCCATGAATCTATGAATGCCGTACGCCTTTCCCCTGACATTTTCATCACACGAGTTTGCCACAATCACATCCCTAGGAGCATCCCTGATACCTTTCCCCACCCTTTCAGCTATCCTGATCCCCAGAACACTCTGCCATATATACGAGAATGCAAACAGTGGTTTCGTTAAACTGGAGATCCCGTATCCTATGAGTACAAAAGGTTTTCTTTTTTCGATCTTGTCAGACCAGTATCCTGAAAAAACTTTTAAAAGACTGGCGGTCGTCTCCGCAGCGCCTTCGACCAATCCTACTACCATGCCACCAGCACCGAGAACGTTTGCCAGGAAAAGAGGTATCAGAGGAAAAACCATCTGACTGGAAAGATCTGTGAAAAGGGAGACAAATCCAAGAATAATGACGTTAAGCGTTATTCCTTTCATGAAACTATCTTTAATACTCATATTACCTCCCCCGAAAGCTCTTTTATTTTTTCTCTTGCCTCTTCAAGCATATTTTTACCCTTCTCTGTGATTTTATAATATTTTCTCATTTTTCCATTGACAACTATTTTATATGACGATAGCAGTCCTTCTTTCTCCATAAAATTCAATGTAGGATATATATTCCCAGGACTTACAGTATATCCGTGTCTTTCAAGTTCTTTCATTATCCACACACCGTAAACAGGATTTTTACTGGTATGATACAGTATATGTACCTTCATAAAACCGAGAAATATCTCTCTTAACATGATATCAGATCATGATATCGGTTTTCGATATATAAAGGTTTCGGTTTTACATAGAGAATAAAGAATCAAGTAAAAGAAATTAAAAAAATAAAAAATCAAAGCATGTCCAAGACTTCATTCAACAGCTCTAACACTCTCAACAATTTTCTCAAAGATCATTCATATTTCGAGAAATTTTTCTACAACATCAATAAATTCTTCTGCATTTTCAATGCTCATTTTTGCTTCTTTTTCTTTGATCAAAACTTCCAATCCGTACTGTGCTGTGTGCCTGTTTATTCTGTACATGTCCAGAAGATTAACGTATTTTTCTGGGAATTTTTTACTTCTTAGATACTCAATAACACAGGTATGGCTTCTTTCTACGATCCCATCTTTGAATAAGACTGCTCTTGCAGAGTGAAACATAGCATTACAAGATGAAATAAAAGCTAGATCATAAATCCCGATATTAAAAACCTCTTTAGCATTGTCTATATTGTGTTTAGCAATTTTGAGTGAACTTTCCATCTTTTTTCTTGAGGGCCTCGTTTTTCTTAATAAATTTTTTTCAAAACATTCATTCAGATTCAAACTACCAACTCCGATCCGTATATTAAGATATAATTCTTTAAAGCTTCTATATAGAATTCCTTGTCTTTTTTTGATAACTCCTGCCATTCAAAAGGCGTGAGAACTAGAGGGGATACAGAAATACGTAATTTATCCTTAATTTTTTTGTATATCTCTGGATAATCCTTTTTTCCTGAAGATATTATCAGTAGATCCAAATCAGATTTTTCATCAAACTCTCCAGAGGCATAACTGCCATATATTGCAATTGAAACAATATCACTGCTAAATTTAAATGAAATAGAGTTTATTTTGGATAGAATGTAAGTTGCTTTTAGATGTTTTACAAACCAAGAATCATTTTTTAATCTGTAAAAATGTGCTCTCCCTTTTTTGTTAAGTTCTAATAAATTTTCTTTATAAAATGTTTTAAGGGCGTTATTCGAGGTATATGGACTTACTTTCAATATTTTTGAAAGCTCTCTGACATAAACTTCTTTTGTCGGATTTTCCAAAAAATAACAAAGTACCCTAAAATATGCATACTTCGGCAACATAAAAATAATACCATCGTATGGTATATAAAACTATCGTATGATTTATAGCACTATCCGTTTTCTAATTGCAAAAATTATAATGAAAATATAGAAAAAAGAGAAAAAATCAAAGAGGGCACGTTATGCCCAGTTTTTCTTGAATATCTTCAGCACATTTCAAAGCTTTCAGAAGTTCATTATTTGCATAAATAGTATTACCTGTTGTATTTGCATTGGTTATGTGTTCCTGCATCTCGTCTAACAGTGCTTGAACATCTTCAGGAACGTCTTCCGGTAAGTTCTCTTCGATACATTCCAGACAGGTGCCCACCTGTGCGAGGTGATAGCTTTTCACCGGAAGGAACGCTGCTATTGCGTTTGCAAATACATTAGGCGAAGTGAACAGAATAGCCGTCCCAGCTGCGGGAGTTCCAGTGTATGCCAATCCGACTGTAGCATCTTTATCGAGACCAACGACTGCGGAACTTCCCCAGAAATCTGTGGTGTATGTTAAAGTGTTGTACTGGAACTTGATGTCATTTGATCCCTGATAGAGGACCACCTGAAAAGTGTGCGTTCCTCCAATACCCCATAATGGGAGATTATCGTACTGAATTATCAGATTTCCTCCAACTACTTCATAGTATATCTCTCCTCCGACGAAAGGATTGATGTCAAAAAAGAGAGGAGCTATGAGCGGATTCTCACCCCAGTTATTTCCAGCTATAGAATTACTCGGAGACGGAATGGAGAGACCATTCCAGTTGTACGCATAATTTCCTACTCCAGAAGTAAAATCTATGTGCCCATTCGAGCCAACTATGAGAGAGGTGTAGTTATTTCCGTAGAAGTTGAAGTTAAATCCTATTGGAATGATTGCATAACCATCATCACCGAGTCCCAAGGGAGTTCCCGTTCCACTTATGTCAATCCATGAATAGGAAACTGTGTCATCCCATGTGTATCCATATTCATCTGGTCCTCCGGTTGTAGCACTTACCGAACTTATCGCTAACAGAGACACCAAAAACATTGCTGTTATTATTCCTCCTTTCCATTTTTTCATAATATCACTCTCATTAATGATTCTATATTTTATAATTAAATGTTATATAAAAAGGTTTCGTTTTTATCTCAAAAATTGGGTAGGAGGGACTCGTGGGAGGTGGTGAATAGAAGAGTAATAATTGCCCCTCCTGCCCGTTACTATTTTACATCTTGAATTTAAATACCTTACTATTAAATCCTGTGTCTTATCATGTTTTTTGTATACTCATCCTTCTGGCCATATACGCCGTCGAAAACCTCCGCCCTCGGTTTTTCTCCTTTGTAGTAAACGATCCAGTAAGGGTAATAAAGCCTCTCAATTTTCCATATTTTAGCTTTCCCCCATATTTTCAAAGCCTTTGATATCTCATTTTCTGTAATCGTTTCATGTATTATAGTGTCGACATCCAGGAACTCCTCTTCCACAGCATACTCAAAATTTATCCTCTTATCTTTCGGGTTCCACACTATCTTATAATCTCCTAAAGGTTTTATCTCTTCAAATTTTCCCTTTTTATCAATTTTCACGAGCCCCTTCTGCATTGCAGAGCTTAAAAGCGATTTTATCTTATTTGTATTTAGTTTCATTTCATTTTTTATCTCTATCTGAGTAACATTTTCTCTTTTTATCAGGTATATCATGAAGTTCATTTCATCTTCTTTTAATGGTATTAAATCTCTTAAACCTCTTGTTCTCTCTATTTTTTTGTTTTTTCTTAGAATTTCACCAGTAAGGCCATCTATCAGGCAGGACAAATTGACATAATCTCCTTTTTCTGGAAAGTAATCAAAAAGAACTCTGAATATTGGATAATATAATTTATGACACGTGTCTAGTTTTTCTCCCTCTTTAAAAAGTCTTGTTTTCCTGTTTTTGTTAGCTATCTCATAAATCTTTTCTCTATCTACATCCCCATAGATTACCAAAGCTTTCCTGAAATTAAGTTCCTTTAATTTTGGTTCTACTTTGGGTTTTATCTCCTTTTCCTCAGGAATTTCTACGATCTCTGTAAATTCTTCTATTGCATGCTTCTTTGTTTCTCTATCTACCATTATTTCCTCTTTATCTTCTATTCTCTTTTCTTCCCTGAGTTCCTGTAAAATATCTTCAAGATGAAAATTTAAATTATAATCTTCATTCACCATCTCCACTATCTTTTCAAGTGCATCTTTGCTCTCCTTTTTATATTTCTCACAAATTATGTTTTTTACATTTTCTTTCATAACATCTGGATCTATCTCAAAGATAGGCTGTCTCTCTCTGCCTTCATGCTGTGAAATTCTTGGTCTTATAGATGATAAAAAGGATCTTGACGTCTCTTCCTGTTTGTCACCTATAACAGCCATACCTATGGGTAAATTCTGGATAAATTCCCTGTTTTTAAACATCCGTGGCATTTCTGAGGGCATTCTTCTCACAACCGCGTTTATATCATCACCATATACCAATTTATGACAAAAAAGAATATCCGTCTGGGAAAGAATTCTGGAATCCACTGCAGAAGGCTGCTGTGTGGCAAGAACTATTGAACAACCGGGCTGCCTCCCCTGTCTTACATACTCCAACAGAGCATCAGATGCTGCTGTTTTTCTTCCTCCTCCTGGAACTAATATGTGTGCCTCATCAATCAGGAGCCACGTAACTGGGATGCCTCCTATCATGCTTGATAACATACCAGAGGCTTCCTGCCTTGAAACTATCTTTCTCGTATTTAAAATGTTCCTCGCAAGGGTTCCAACTACAAGAGCCCTGACGTTATCCTCTAAAAATGATATGTCTATAACTGAGATCTGGCCTCTTTTCGATAGATCTTTCAACTCCGTTCCTCTCTCATCAAATATCCCCCAGTTCTTTGCACCTTTTAATCTCGCTGTCAGAGCTCTTCTTGTAGCACTCTTAAATCCTTTTTCATGAGAAAGAATGGATTTTTCATCTTCTATTACATGCACCATGTCCTCTACACTGTAACCCTTCGCTTTTCCTTCTACAAACTTACCTTTTTTTGTCACATAACCATTTTTGAGACATTCTATAGTTCTGTCCAAAAGTATTCCCATGACATCGAAACGATCAACATCAAAAGTGAGACACCAGTCCTCGACTGTCAGTTCAGATGGTCTTATCGTAAAAATTTTATCCCATGTTTCTTCGGGAGCCTCCTTTGTCTGTCCCTTTGGAATGAAAACCCTCACAGATTTTATACCCTGCGGAGTAAGTCCCCATTCCTCAAGAGTAAGTTTTTCAGTTTCTACTTTGTTTTTTTGTTTCATTGACCAGAAGATCCCCATCGGGTCTATAACTATTACACCAACAGCGTCATTTTTCAATGCGATCTCTTCCGCTATTACTCCTAAAGTATAGGATTTGCCTGATCCTCTCATTCCGCAGATGAATATAGCGTGAGGTGATATAGAATCCACAAATACTCTTTTTCCAAAATAATCGCTATTTTCAGGGATCTCCGCAACTTTCCCGATATACATTCCGGCTTTCTCCCTATATTTCCTAAAAACACTCGATTTTCTACCTACAAATACGTAATCATCCGAGGATAATAAACTTAACTCCTTATCCACTACTATTCTATCCATTTTTTCACCTGCAGAACTTTTTCAACTCCTCCTATTCCTTTTGATCTTCCTTCTCTAAAAATAAATTTTTCTCCTTCTTCTATATGGTACGAATTGTATTTAAATCTCATCCTCACTTTAGCACGATCCCCTACACTGAGATACTCTTTCCCATATATCTCTTCAAATCGTACACTCTCAGAGATAGTTTCCAGGTGTAATACCGGTTCGTAACCTTCCTTTATTGTTGTTGGGTGGGAGAGTATGAAAACATCTCCTATAAACTCCCTAATTCTTCTACCCTCTTTCTCTGCAAGTACCATGCCCCTCCTTATCTCTTCTTTTTTTACATTCTTCAATGCTATCCCTATAACGTCCCCAACCTCAGCTTTATTTAGATAATGATAATGCTCCATTATTGTCTGTCCCTTTATTCTTCTGTATCCATCTTCAAAAGGCCCTAAATAAAGATCTCTATTGTTTTCTACAACTCCCTGCATCACTCTCCCCGTGACTACTGTTCCCACACCTTTTATAGAATAAACTTTGTCTATGTACATCAAAAACGGTTTTTCTAATGTTTCAGGCTTCTTGAATCTGTCTGGAAGGTTAAAAAGTAGCTTATCTAGAAGATCAAATCCCTCTTTTGTAACAGCTGAACATTTTACTATAGGAACAATTTTTTCATTTTCTATGTTTATATTGGGATTTTTTATTTTGTACGGCACTCTACCTAACTTTTTTAACAAAATACTTATATTTTCCTCTACATTCTTTGATTCCTCGTTGTTTACCTTGTCCATCTTTGTGAGAGCTATTATCATAGGCATATCCATAGCTATTGCTATCCCCATATGCTCCTTAGTTATCGAGGTCGCACCTTCAGAAGCATCTATTACCAGAAGTGCATAATCAACTTTCTGACCTAAAATGCCCCTTATCGTCGTTCTGAGCCATGGTGCATGCCCAGGACAGTCGACGAACGAGATTAATCTTCCCGCTTTATCCACAACTTCAGCAACTTCTTTTTTATTTAACGGATTTCTGAGCTTCATTGGATTTCCTTTTTCGTCAAAACCGTAAACAGCATAAGCTATCTCGGCAGTCAATCCTCTTTCTATTTCATGCGGCAGAAAATCCAGAAATATTCTAGTTTTTCCTGATCCGTCATCTTCCTGATCTGTTATCAGACTGCCAATAAGCGTAGATTTTCCATGATCTACATGTCCTATTGTTCCGATCACTACATGACTTTTATTCCGCATATTATGATTATTCTCTATTGTAATCCTTGCAAAAACGCCATTTTTATCAAATCTCTCCACTCTTTTTATTTCTGCTCCCACTTCCTTTGAAATCTCCTTTATAACGTTTAAAGTTTCCAAAAACTTCTTTTCTGTCAAACTACAAACACTTCCATCATCATAAACGCCTATAATATAATATGCAGTACCGTTTCCTCTTTCTAGTCTAAACTTCATCTGAGAAACCAGCCTCTGCTTCCTTTCCTTAGAAAGATGGCCGCCATTCAGATAGGATTTGAACTCTATATTATGCTTTTCGCCCTCGGTCAGGATCTTCTCAATGCTCATTATTAAAATAGTATAGGGTTGACAATAAATATCTTCTGTTCGAAAAAATAAAAAAGAAAAAAAGAGAATCTTATCTCTTTACTGCCAGAACAACATCTTCTTTTTTCACAGTCTTTCTTCCTGCGTGTTCAGCGAGGGATACAGCCTCTCTTGCAAGGTCAATACCTTCCTGCTCCAGTATTTTTGCTAATTCCTTTGATGCGTCTTCACTAACTCTTTCCGCACCTGCTTTTCTAATAAGCTTATCTACCGAAGCCTTTGCTATTATAGCCATTTATTTCACCTCTTATTTTTTTTATTCTGTGAGATTTCTAATCTAAGAGTATTTAAAGCTTTCGGTATAATCCAACAGAGAGAATACGATTTGTTATATGAAACATTAGATAGATGGAATATTTACAAAGTTCAAAAATATGAGAATACTTATTTACTATATCTAATTCGAGATCAATATTTTGATAAAAGTATGATGTATTCATTGACACTCAAAGCTTTTAAAAGAAAATTCGAAAATTAAGAATTGATTAAAAATTTTTTATAAGATATATATAGAGGAATACGAAAAATTTAAATAAGTACATTGTAATAAATATGGTGAAAATGAAAAATATGAAAATGAAATACAGAAGAGGAAACTTAAGAGATATTATTGATTCCCTCCTAAAAGATCGTTTTACAGGTAGTCTTAAACTTGAGAGAGGAGAAATACTATTTTCAGAGGGTAAATTAATTTTTGTCGTTTATGATAATAAGTTAGGAAAAAAGAACCTAAAATCCATCGACGAAACATTTGATTACAAAGTAGAAGAACTGGAAAATGAAGAGCTTCAATTGAGAATCAGATGGTATAAGCTTATAAGTGGGATAGAGGGGGGTAAAAATAGAGAAGAAATAATAGAAGACCTCGGCATCCGGAATGTAGATAAGAAATACATGACGAAAATTTTAGAAAAAGAGGATCTTTTATATCTTTTAAAAGAGAGTGGTGATAATGCTTCTTCTAAGGAATAAACCTTTAGTTCAGAATCTAAAATCGAACTATGTCAGAATAGAGGAATTGATACTCGAAATGAAGGAAAAGGGGCTTACTGGATTTATTGAAGTCGAGCTTAAAAATAGTAAAGATATTCTTCTCTACAACTCTGGCAAAGTTGTGAAAGTACTGAGAATTGACCCGGATGTGCATATCACGGATAAGAATAGTGTTGTATTTGATCTGGTGAAGGTAGGTGCTGTATTCAGTGTTTATGAGATGAAAGAAAACTTTGTTAAGATGATCTTGTTTTCTATTGAAAATGAACTTTTGTATAAAAATCTCACCACTGAGTTCATAGACATAAGGAAACTAATGAAAAAACTTCAGAAAGATAAATTCAGTGGAGTTATCCACGTATGTCATAGGGATTGTGAAGGCGGTATCCTCATGGAATCTGGGCTTCCTTCTGAATCGGTATATATGGAGAAAGATATGATAGAAGAGGGAGCCGAAGCGTTAGAAAATATAGTCCGAGAATCAGAAAGAAAAATTACAAATGTAGATGTTTTCACCGATAAAAAAAAGAGATAATCTGGTATTGGAGATGGAAAGTGTTTTCTTTTGATACAACATTTTCATCATCAATTATTAGTATTCTCATCTCATCGTCCCTTCCGCTCATTTCGTTTATGGCTCCGTTGAGGATGTACGCTCCTGGCGGAACCTCCATTTTGCCCCACCACCGGGAGAGTGACAACTATCTCCGTTCCTTTCTTTACGTCCTTTATCTCGAATTTTCCGTTGAATCTGTCAAGGATTTTTTTTACAAGATACAGTCCCATTCCCGTTCTTTTTGATAATGTTTCAAGATTCTCAAGGATATCTTCTCTTTTTTCCTTTGAAATCCCAAAACCGTTATCGTGTATATGTATGTTACAAAAGCCATCTTTTTCTTCTGTTTTTATATCTATAATTACTTTATCCTGAAAAGTGAACTCTACAGAATTTTCAAGAATGTTGAAGAATACTTTATCAAGAAAATCGTTAGCTTTGACATAATAGTGCTTATTCATGTCAAGATTTACTTTTATTTCTTTATCAAAGTACGCTTTTATTTTCTCTATGGATCGCTCTATAGATCTATTCAGATCGAATTTCTCTGTTTTTGTGTCTTCTATTTCCTTCAATGCCTTTATACGTCCTGTGAGTATACCTGATTTCATTACGGATTTTCTTATACTATCCACATTTTTTTCTTTTGTTTTCTTATCTTTCGCTTTCTGGAGGAGATATAGATATCCTAAGGTAATCTGATTGATGTTTCCTATATCGTGTGCCAGGACATCTGCATAGAACTCTGATTCCTTTCGTGCTTTTTCTCTTTGTTGTTCTGCTTTTTTACGCTCGGTGATATCTCTTGCAATTCCTTGAATGCCAATAATTGACTCATTTTCTCGAATTGGCCTCGTCCTCAACGTAAAGATCCTTGTATTCCCATTTTTTGTCTTGATTTTCAATTCGTATGACTGTGGTTCTCCATCCAAAGTTTTTTCATATATTTGTATTGATTTTCCTCGATCTTCTTCAGCCACAAGTTTCAACGACTGTTTTCCAATCAGCTCCCCCCTCTTATATCCAAGACTTTTCTCGAACATTTTATTTATCGACGTGTACCTTCCTCTTGCATCAGCAGTCCAAATTACGTCATAGGCATTTTCAAATAAATCCCTATACTTTTCTTCCGATACTTTCAACATTTCCTCTGCCCGCTTGCGCTTAGTTATATCTCTTAGGATACTTATACTCCCAACAATCTCTCCATTTTCTTCCACTGGAGAAACGTAAATTTCAAGATATGATTTTTTGCCGTCTTTTGTTTTTAATTCAACTTCAAACGGAGGGACTTCAATGTATACCATTATTTTAGCAAAGGCAACTGTCATCTTTGATAAACTCTTTGAAGTAAAAAATTTTAAAGTGTTAAAACGTTTTCCAATAACATCTTTTCCAGCATATCCCCCAATTTCAGTAATTTCTTTATTCATTTTAATGATTTTGCCTGTTTTGTCCAGTAATAATACTCCATCTTTTGTGCTATTAAAAATAGCTGACAATTCCCTTTCAGATTCTCTGAGCGCTTCCTCTACCCTATTATGCTCAGTCTCTAATTTTTCCAATTCTTCAATTCTTTGATGTAACTCCTTTATAAGTTGATCTTTTGATCTCTCTTCATCACTCATTTACTTGCCTCATAGCTCTCTGTTATCTTATGTACTTATATCAAAAGATATTTAAAAATCTTTTCTATCTAAAAAATTAACAAAGAAACAATTAACAATAGTTAGAAAACCACTTCACATGCATCTTTTTTTCGCCCGAAAAAAAGGAAGGGGTCATGCCGCGGGCCGGATTTGAACCGGCGAGATACCAGATCTTCAGTCTGGCGCCCTCCCAGGCTAGGCGACCGCGGCACAATACGATCTTGGAGATTACTGTTTAAAAGTTTTTCGTACTCTACAA
>Ga0315544_1000139_pt1 | contig 72851 bp, 55 predicted proteins | sample SalMarSW160130MG_2_FD_202543 | JGI IMG/M metagenome (GOLD analysis project Ga0315544, IMG submission 202543) | Salt marsh sediment microbial communities from the Plum Island Ecosystem LTER, Massachusetts, United States - Salt Marsh Sediment SW1601-130 ...
TAACAAACGGCTCATTTCAATGTGGCCTGCAAGAGGAGGCATTGTGATCAAAGATGATATTATTTACACTGCTGCCAGCATCTTTCCTCTTATGGGAACATTTATCTATGCTCTTGACGCAGCTACCGGAAACATTATCTGGAAAAACGAAGGCACCGGTAGCAATTATATCCTTCAGCCGCACAGATCTCCTGCTTTTGCTGATGTAGCCCCGCAGGGCTGTTTCACGATAAGCGGAAATATATTGCTTGTTGCAGGAGGCCGATCTGTGCCGGCAGCTTTCGATATAAAGACAGGTAATGAGCTTTATTACCAGCTTTCAGCAAGCGGAAAGACAGGGGGAGCATTTACATGCAGTAATGACAGGGTCTTTTTTAATCATCACCGTGAGCGCAAAACGTCTATGTACGATTCCAAAACCGGAAACAAGCTATTTCCTTATGCCGGAGAATATCCGGTTGTTGATGGAGATACTATCTATTCTTCAGGGGAAAATATAGTCGCATATGCACTGGATGAAAAAAACATTCCTGATACTCTATGGAGTCTCGATATATCAGCAACGAATGATCTGATAAAAGCCGGGAATGTCCTTTACGCAGCCGACAGTACCGGAATAACCGCAGTCAGGATCGAAAAGGATAAGAAACCGGTAATTATGTGGAGAATTTATTCAGATATAAATATTGACAGGCTTGTTGCTTCAAACGGTAAACTTATTGCTGTTTCTGATGATGGAACAATAAGGATTTACGGTGATAAACAGGTTTTATACAAAGTTACTCAACAGGAACCTGTGGTTATCCATAAGTCCAGGTTTTCAAAGATCAGGAAAATAATCAGATCAACCGGTGTAAAAGAAGGTTATGCAGTAGTATTCGGCACTGATGATGCCGGAATTCTTCAAACGCTGGCTCTTAAGACTTCTCTTAATATAATTGCTTTTGATAAAGACCAGCACAGGATAGATGCTTTAAGAGAATATTTCGATAATCAAGGTATTAAAACCGATCGTTTAAGTTTTCTTCTTCATGAAGGGAAGTATCCTGCACTACCGAAATATTTTTCATCTCTTACAATCATAAATGATATAAGTTATCTGAACGGATTTGAAAAGGATGTTATAAGTGATATTTATGAGTCGTCCCGTCCTTATGATGGAAAAATCTGGATAAGGGCTAGAAGGAAAGCCCGGAAAAAGTTGGCATCTGTCATAAGTGATTTAAACCTCTATGGTGCCATGATTAAGAGGCGTTGTCGTTATATGGTTTTAAGCCGGACAGGTGCGCTGGAAGGATCAGCTCCGTGGACTCATAATTATGGCGATATTGCTAATACAGTAAAGTCAGACGACAGGATGGTTAAGGCTCCTTTGGGAATTTTATGGTTTGGGGGTAATTCAAATATGGATGTCCTGCCCAGGCACGGCCACGGACCAGGAGAACAGGTTGTTGACGGAAGGCTGATCATACAAGGTATAAACAGCATCAGCGCCCGGGATGTTTATACCGGGAGAGTTCTCTGGAAAAGGGATTTTGAAAAGCTTATGGATGATTCATGGATGGTGTTCTATGATGAAACCTATGATGAGGAAAATCCTCTCGATCCGAAGTATAACCAGGTTCATTTACCGGGAGCTAACGCCAGAGGTACTAACTTTATAGCCACAAAGGAATTTGTTTACCTTATTGAAGGTAATAAATGCAATCTGATAGATATCAGAACAGGCGAGATTGATAAAGTATTTGAAACCGGTGACGATAATACCATGGAACTGGGCTATATAGGCGTTTACGAAGACCTTTTGATACTGGGTAATAATTTTGCGGAATTTACTGGTCTCGAAAATGATCCAATAAGGATAAGAAATCCAAAATTTACTGAATATAATCTCACCGCAAGCAGGGAACTGATTGTGATGGACAGGTTTAAGGGTAAAAGATTATGGAGTATCAAAGCCAATCACGGTTTTATACATAACTCAGTCATAGCAGGTGATAATATCATTTTTTGTCTCGATAAGCTTCCCCAGTACCTGGAAACAAAACTGAGAAGGAGGGGAGAAACCCCTCCCGAAGGTTCAAGACTACTATATCTTGATGCAAGAACAGGGGAAATAATTCTTGAGGATGCAAAGGATATCTTCGGTACCTGGCTGGGTTATTCATCTGAATATAAATTGCTTTTGCAGGCGACAAGGCCTTCACGCGACATGCTGAATGGCGAAGAAGGCAACCGGATCATTGCATATAACGTCGTAACAAGAGAGAAGATGTGGGATAAGGCCGTTAGATATGCGAATCCTCCCATCATACATAATGATAAAATATATACCAACGGAGAAGGTTTTTATCTCCTTACGGGAGATCCCATCGTTGAGAGGGATCCGATCACGGGTGAAGAACTGAAATGGAATTTCAGACGGGAATATGGTTGTGGCATTGTGGCTGCAAGTGAACATCTGTTAACGTTCCGTTCTGCCTCTGCAGGATTCATCAACCTGGCAACATTCGAAGGAACGGCAAGCCTTGGCGGTTGGAGATCTGGATGTTCAACAAACCTTATCGTTGCTGACGGTGTTCTTAATTCACCTGATTACACCAGAACATGCCAGTGTCCTTACCAGAACCAGACATCCCTTGCACTTATAAACATGCCCTGGATGACCTATTGGACAAACAGTAATTACATATGGAGCGGGAAAAGGATTAAACAGTTCGGTCTCAACCTGAATGCTCCCGGAGACAGGACTTCTGACAATAATACCCTGTGGATGGACTTCCCTGCTGTTGGAGGTGCTGCTCCGGGAATTCCTGTAGAAGTTGATACTATGGATTATTTTGAAATCAGAAAAGAGCCCATCTCTGTTCTTTCGGAGAATACACCATGGGTCAGCTCCAGTGCAATAGTTGGACTAAGATCACTGGAAATTACCCTGTCAAATCAAAAGGATGTGCCTGAAGCTTCTTACAGAATTAATCTCTATTTTTCTGAACCGGATAATAAACAACCAGGCGAACGTGTTTTCAATATCAGGCTGCAAAATGAAACAGTAATTGAAAACTTTGATATAATGAATGAAGCGGGCAAAAGTGATAAAGAAATTATCAAGTCATTCTCCGGTATAAAAGCCGGGAAACGCCTGAGGGTCGATCTGATACCGGTTACGGGAAATACAATTTTATCCGGCATCGAATTAATACAAGAGACTGTAGCGTTGAAATAAATTATCTGATAATGAAGCCGATATATTTAAAAATATTGATTATCTCAGGTATCCTGAGCCTTGCATGTACAACAAAAGTATCTGAGTGGGTGCTGCTTAACGCTTTACCAAATGAATACATACTGGCATATTATCATAAGGATCCACTCACGGAGACTATAAAACAACATAATTCGGGGATAAGTTTAGACATCAAATCTGCCAATATTCAGTTTAAGAGCATTTTAAAGAAAAATCTTGACCGCCCATATTATGCCCTGTATTATAATAACCGCCTTTTTTCAAGGTATTATGACTACAGAGAACTTGAAAATCTTGCTGTGTCCCCTCTGAGGGAGAAAATTGCAGGAGAGCTAATGGCAGGCAAGCTATGTGTTATGCTATATCTTAAAACTGATATTGCAGAAAAAGATGAGCCGGGTTTGCGGCTGGTAAAAAAAACAGTTACTGCTTCTCCCTTCGGTAAAATTATTCCTGTTATTGAACTGAGCAGGAACAGTATGGAAGAGAAGCATTTTGCATCCATGCTGCTTAATGTGGAAAGCGACCTGAAAGATATCCGTGAGCCAATGCTCTTCGGGATTTTTGCAAGGTTTAAAGCTCTTGAACCACTGCTGGCAAAAGGAATTTCAGAGGAGAATATTAACCTGATGATCGATTTCCTTACTGCAGATTGCAGTTGCCTGATAAAGGATAACCTTCCGGGAACAGATATTCTTTTTACAAATAACTGGGAAAATCCTGCACCAGCTCTTGTCAACAGGATACTTGATGAAAATCCATCCCTCCTACATCATTAATGGAGCAGGATACAATAACATATGACTCCCTCGAAAACAGGCCATTACCAAAATGGCTGACTGATCAGAGAGACGGACTGAACAAGTACCAGCCTGAAACACTGGAAATGAAGGAAGATAAGTCTCTGAGTGTTTCTTTCATTATAACCGGGGCCATTATTTTACTGGTCGTTACTGTTTTGACAATTTATATTCTCAGGAAGAACAGAAAGAATTCAACATGAATCCAATAAGATTAATAATCAAAGAGCTTTTTTACAGAAAAGTTAATTCACTGATAATTCTGATAACTGTTATTATCGCAAGCACTGTGTCTGTTGGTATTTATTCATTAAGCAAGGCCAGCGAAAACGAAACCCGCAAGATCATGCGGGAACAGGGACTGAATCTTTATATATTTCCAAAAGGCACAGATCTTATTGATTTTTATTCGGTTAATAACACACCTTGTTTCCCTGAAGATTATGTTAATGTTCTTGCCGCATCAGAAATATTTGATGCAGTCAGGCACCTGACAGGCATTCTTCAGGTGAAATATCCTGACTGGAAAGATCCGAATGGTTCCTCTCACCAGGTATTATTAATAGGTTATAAAGACGAAGCTATGCAGCGGTTTCTTCCGGAACAGGAGATAATGGGAACTGATGTGTTGAAAGGTACTGTTCATGTCGGTTCCCTGCTGGCAAGGAATATTCCTGAAGGAACACCATTCACAATAACCGGAAGTGACGGTAAACAGTACGTTTTTGATATTGTCAAAAGGCTTGAAGAGGGCAAAGGGATGATCGACCAGGGAGTGGCTTTTAACCTGAGCGACCTTCAGTCTCTTGTTGGTATGGAAGGGAAAATCAATAAGATAGAAGCTCTCGGTTGTGTTTGCCATGACGGTAGAATTAAAAATGCCAGGAGACAGGTTCAGGCAATCTTTTCTGACCTGGAAGTTACCGAAATAAGCAGTATTGCTGATGCCCGTGAGAATCAGAGGTTAATGATGAACAAGTACGGAGCTTTCATTATACCCTTGGTGATCCTGTCATCACTATTGATTACGGGACTTTTGTTCTTACAGAATGTTACTGCCAGAAGTCATGAAATAGGATTATTGAAAGCTATGGGAAAGAGTAGTTACAGTATTATGTTTATGTTCCTGGCGAAGGCATTTATTCTGGGATTAACTGGCGGTATAACCGGTTTCTTAATGGGAAATTTGATCGCTGAATATTTCGGAAAGGAAATTTTCAGGTTTACCGCCGCGGATATCAAACCATTATGGGACCTGTTCTTTTATACGATAGTATTATTTCCGGTTTTATGGATGCTGGCCAGCTGGATCCCTGCCCTTAAGGCAACACAGGTTGATGCTGCCAGAACTCTCAGCCAGGAATGACGAGATAAAAGATAAAAGATAAAAGATAAAAGATAAAAGATAAAAGTAAAAAGTAAAAATAAAAAGCTCATACTGAACGCAAAATGATGAACGCTGAACACAGAACGGTCAATAAATGTTAGAGATTAAGAACATTACTAAGAAATACAGGAAAGGTTCAGAGGTTTTCGTTGCACTCAATGATATCAGTCTTGAAATAGGAGAGGGTGATTATGTTGTTGTTGCGGGGCCAAGTGGTGCAGGAAAATCAACACTGCTTTATATTGTCGGAGGGATGATACAGCCCGATTCAGGTTTAGTAAATTATAATGGAAAGAATATTTATGACCGGAATGAAAAAGAGAAAAATGAATACAGGAAGAAATACATAGGATTTATGTTTCAACAATTCCATCTGATGCCGTTTCTTACTATAGATGAGAATATCAGGCTGGCATGTAATAATAAATCACATTGTCGTCAGATAGATAAATATTTGGAACAATGTTCATTAACAGAAATTAAAGACAAATATCCTTCCGAATTAAGCGTCGGAGAAAAACAGAGGGCGGCTTTTATACGGGCAATCATCTCAGATCCTGTGATTTTACTTGCCGATGAACCTACCGGGAACCTCGATCCGGCAAATAGTGGAATTCTGATGTCTCTGATAGATGAGTTTCACAAAGAAGGAGGTACGGTATTGTTGGTTTCACACAATCCGGAAGCAGCCAAATATGCACAAAAACGTATCGTACTTAATCAGGGGAAAATCGACCTTAATTAATTCATTCATTCCTTAATCTGTCTTGAATTTACTATTAATCCGGGTACTCGTCAGTAATAAAACTGTTGATCCCGAATTCCCATGCTTTTACAGGTTCCAGGGGATGTTCCCTGTGCCAATAGGTATAAATACCTCTTTCAAAATAGGCTTTAAGCTTCTTATCTGGCTTATTTAATAGTAATACTTTTGATGTGAAATAATTAACACTGATCGGATTAAAATCAGCAGCAGATGGAGAATTATTATGATGAACTGATGCGGGATGTACGTTTTGAGGAGGGTCTTAATGCATGTATGAACTGCGGAGTATGTACTGCTATTTGCCCGGCTGCTGAGTTTTATAAATATGATCCCAGGAAAATTGTAGATACAGTTCAGGGTAAAGATGACCACGAGATAGAATCACTCCTTAAATCTGACACTATCTGGTATTGCGGTGAATGCATGTCATGTAAAACACGTTGCCCCAGAGGCAATACACCCGGACTGGTTGTTATGTCGTTGCGTTCACTTTCACAGAAGCTTGGCTTTTTCACGGAATCTGAGAAAGGAAGACAGCAGTTTGCAATCAAAAGGACAGTAGGGGAGAATATCTTCAAATATGGTTATTGTGTGGCTGCGTATGCAGTCAGCCCTGAGATGCACAAGGAGCAGGGCCCCATATGGAAGTATATTCTTGACCATACAAATGATGTATATGAACGCCTGGGAGGTAAGGTTAATGAACTTGGAGCAGGACCACTCAGAAAAATACCGGAAGATGCCAGAGAGGAACTTAAAAAGATCTTTGAAGTAACCGGCGGTACCGAATTCTTTAATTCAATTGAAAAACATTCAAAAGCAAAAGCTGCTGAGCTGGGTCTTGAGTATAAAAAGCAAGGCATAGATAATGAATACTTTATAGAAGTATTTACTACAAATAATAATGAGCATACAACCTGATAGTGAGAAAGTACGGATATGAAGAAAGATGGTAAAAAGAGAATCTGGTCCGAATACCAGAAGGAGATAGCAGATGATCACTTCTTTTATGTAAGATCCTGTATAAGACAGAGTTTTTTCCCCGGTTCGGAACAGTTCTTTCTGCACTTCATGAGAAATGTGTTGGGGAAGGATGTTTTTGAAAATCCCTCACATACAACATGCACAGGTATTGGATACCATAGTGATATAGTTCCGTTTTCAACAATCATGACAGTTATTGCCCGTCATTTTGCCCTGATGAAGGAGTCAGGATATAAAAACATTGCAATATCCTGTGTTACTTCATTCGGTATATATACTGAAATTATAGAAACATGGAAGCATTTCCCTGAAGAACTTGAAAAGACAAGGGATTATCTGTATAAGGCTACCGGACGTGAATTTGATATCCCTGAAAACATGGCACATACCAGTGACATAATTTATAAATTCAGGAATGAGATTGCAGCTAAGGCGAAAAATCTTCTGATAAATAGAAAGACAGGTGAACCACTTAAAGTGGTTGAACATATAGGGTGCCATTATTCCAAAATGTTTCCTAAATATGGTGTTGGAGGTGCAGAGTTTCCTAATGTTCTTAGTGGCATGGTTGAAGCGTGGGGCGGGGAAGTAGTTGATTATCCTGAAAGGAGACATTGCTGTGGGTTTGGATTCAGGCAATACCTTGTTCAGGCCAACAGGGGCTATTCACTCTCAAATACTGCAAAGAAATTTGAATCCATGAGGCCATTCAAACCCGATATGGTTATTACCAATTGTCCGGGATGTAACATGTTCATGGATAAGTGGCAGTATACTATGCGTGAAATGGAAGGAACTGTTTACGGCGAGAATGGTGAATCAGTTCCTGTATTAACATATGAAGAGCTTGCAGGCCTGGTTATGGGGTATAATCCATGGGATCTGGGGCTGCAATATCATATGGTTCAATCCGAACCTCTGTTACGAAAGATGGGAATTGAGTTTGATGAGAATGACAAGTTCAGAACAAAAGACGGAAGACAGATGCCTGTTCCGGAAAATCTGATAAACGTCTGAAAATGAATGACACTATTGTTGTTGTGGGTGGTGGAACAGCCGGTATGGAGGTCGCAGGTCAACTGGCAAGTTTGGGTTGTCAGGTAACTCTGATTGAGAAGGAACAGGAAACAGGAGGCCACCTGAAAAACTGGTACCATCTCTTCCCTGACAGGAGGAGTAGTGATGAAGTGGCAGAATACCTTAATAAGCAGATTGACCATGATAATATCAGTATTTATGTTGCAACCACAATATTGCAAATGGAAAGAAAGAACCGGACTTTTATAATAAAAACTGATCATGGGAAGGAGATTTATGCCGATGCTGTTGTGGTTGCAACGGGATTCGATCTTTTCAGGAGTGAGAGGAAAGAAGAATATGGGTACGGTATTTATGATAATGTTATTTCTTCTGCAGATCTGGAACTAATGTTTCGTAAAGGTGAATTAAAATTAGCCAATGGTAAAACACCCGGGAAAATAGGACTAGTCCATTGTGTTGGTTCGCGCGATGAGAAAGTCGGCAATCGCTATTGTTCCAAGCTTTGTTGCATTACTGCAGTTAAACAGGCGATAGAGATAAAAGAACGTATCAAGGATGCAAGAGTATTTTGTTTCTATATGGACATGAGGATGGGAGGCGCTTTGTACGAAGAAATATACCGTGAGGCGCAGGAGAAATACGGAATTAATTTTATCAGGGGTAAAGTGTCGGAAGCAGGTGTTACTATTAACAATAACCTGGTTGTTAAAGTTGAGGATACACTTGCAGGGCGACCTTTGAAAATGGAACTCGATATGCTTGTTCTGATGGCCGGAATGGAGATGTCGGAAGGTGGCAGAAAAATAGCAGAGATGGGCGGTCTCAGAACGGGGGAGAACAGGTTCTTTGCTGCTGCTGATAACCATTATGGAAGCAATAACAGTAATATTGAGGGAATATTTTATGCGGGAACCTGTACTGCTCCTATGACTATAACTGAAACAATATCTCATGCAAGAGCAGCAGCTACAAGTGTGATAAACTACCTTAAATCAGGTAAAAGCTAAATCCGGAAATGGAAAAGTTTGGATTTACATTATCAAAAGGGCGGGTGATTAACTATGACAGTAATGACCGCAGTATTGCAGACTACATTCTTCAAATGGAACCCAGCTTCAGATCATGTATCGAGTGCGGAGCCTGCGCTGCAACATGTACTGCCGGCAACTTTACAGAATTCAGCCTTCGGGAATTCAATATACTGATGAAGCGCGGCGAGAATGATCAGGTCAGAGAACATATACGAAAGTGTATGCTTTGTGGGAAATGTTCCCTTGTTTGCCCCCGCGGTGTTAATACACGTAATGTTATAGTGCTTGCTAAAGAGGCTTTTCAAAAATCAGAGAGTTATGCAATTTGATCCCTTCGTAATACCATTTAATATTGGGTTGTACTTCATACTTTTCTATGCTGTCATCAGAAGTATTATCTGGTTCAGAGACCTTTCCAGACCGGATAAATTAAGGCTGCAACGGGGATTTTTTGGCAGAGCCTTCGGGCAGAGCCTTAAGGAAATTTTTCTTGAGAGCCTTATTCATAAAAAAATACTTAAAACCAATTCAAGGCTGGGATATATGCATATGAGTCTTGCTTTCGGATGGTTTTTGCTTATCCTGTTTGGAACCATTGAAGCAGATTTTTTTGGCGAAAAACATCTTAATCCCCCATATAAATCTATCTTTTTCAGATTCTTTAATCCCGATCATGGCAGAACGGAGTTAGAAGCAGCCTATGCTTTTCTGATGGACATTATATTGGCTTTTATATTATCAGGCTTAGTATTGGCCATCATTAAAAGGTTCTCTTCGAAGGTTGTGGGCATGAAGAAGACAACAAGACTTAAAACCATAGATAAAATTGCCCTCACATCGTTATGGGTGATATTCCCGGCTCGTCTTATAGCTGAAAGTCTGACCAGCGGAGCTTATGGAACCGGAAGTTTTCTTACCGGTACACTTGGTGGCTGGCTGGTAACATTTCTGCCAGCAAAACAGGTTGCTTATCCCTTTTGGTGGCTCTACTCCTTGTCGTTAGGGACATTTTTTCTTTTGTTACCGCTAACCAGATATCTTCATATTCCTACAGAGTTATTCCTGATATTCATGAGAAATTCGGGTATCAGGACCGGCGATAAAGCCGGAAGTTTTTCTGAGGTCCAGGTGTATTCGTGTTCATCATGTGGTATTTGTATTGACCAGTGTCAGATGAACTACGCTGCCGGAATTAATGATATGCAGTCAGCTTACCTGATTAAGGCAATACGCAATAATGAAGATACCTCTATGATAGCCCATAATTGCCTTATGTGCAGCAGATGTGACCAGAAATGTCCTGTCGGCATTGAACTGTCAGCTATAAGGATGATACAAAGAAGATCTGTTGAAGCAGAAAATGAATTCAAAAATATCTGGAAAGGCTATTTCCGAAAAAGAAATAATATTGCTCAGGAAAAGGTAAATGGTCAACCGGCTTATAAGTATCTTCCTGAAATCAATTCAGAGAAAGCGGATATCCTCTATTTTGCAGGGTGCATGACCCACCTGACACCGGCTATTAAAAAATCAATGATCAAAATACTTGATGCTTCAGGTCTCAATTGGTCATTTATTGACGAAGAGGGCGGAGTATGCTGCGGAAGACCACTGATGCTGGCAGGGAATGATAAAGAGGCCAGAGAACTTATTAATTATAACTCACAGTTGATATGGAAGTCTGGAGCTCATACACTGGTGACATCCTGCCCAATCTGTTACAAGGTATTCAAAGAGAGTTATTATATTGATGTTGAAGTGCTTCACCATACACAGTATATTAAAAATCTAATCGATGAAGGAGCTGTAAAAATGAATTTTCTCCACAAGCGGGTTGCATATCATACACCCTGTGAATTAGGCAGGAATTCGGGAATTTACAAAGAACCAAAAGATGTTATCCGCCATGTAGCAATACTTGAAAATACAGGTTATGATGATGAGAATTCTTTATGTTGCGGAGGCAGTCTTGGAAATCTGAAAATAAGTCATCAGAAAAAACATCAGATTGCCCTGGATGCTGCTGCCCGGCTTACGACAAAGAATCCTGAAGCTTTAATCACTGCATGTCCGTTGTGTAAGAAGACCTTTTTATCAGCTACTGAAACCAGGGTTGCAGATATTGCTGAAATTGTTGCTGAAGCCATTATTACACCACAAGCCCGGAAAAGACAATACCAGCACTCTCTTTCAGTTAAGGAATCAGCAGATATCTCCTGAATAAAAACTGGCATTTTTTTTGATATTAATTTTAAACAATTTTAATACTGTAATTGTTTTTCTGACGTTATTAAGAGTAACCAATAATATAATAAAAATATACGATGAAGAAACAAACATTGCTGGCGGCAGGTTTAATAATTGCATTAATATGCTCAACTTCTTGCAATTATCAGGGTTGGAGAAAAGATAACTATATATCGGAGAACAGTATCATTCAGGCAGCTGATGGTACTTTTTCATTAAAGCTTGAAAATGCTGCCTGTTACAGTAATGAACTCAAGCCTTCGAGTAATACTGCCGAATGGAGCGTAGTTGTTTCAAAACCAGGTAGATATAAAGTATGGTTGTCAAGTGCAACAAAAGATACAATGTATCTGCATTATGCAAATTCTGTTAAAGTAACCATGCTTGACAGCCAGCTTGAAGCAAGTCCGGAGTGTGACAAAATAATTCCTAATTCGGATGACGTTTCCTATCCTTATTACAGGGCTGATTCTTACATGGGATCATTCTTTATTTCAGAACCAGGCGAGTACAGTATCCAGGTGATCAGTGAAAAAGTTATCCCAAAGGAAGCACAAAACCAAGGGAAAGCACAATCGGAAAATACCATGCTGATGTCACTGATACTAACACCTATGACCCGTTAATCCGGTCATCAATCCACTCTGCTGCATTTATAAGTGCCTTTATCCATGGTGTTACATCATCTTTTTTTCTTTCAGCAGGATAATATGCGCACTGCCATGGTAAAAAAGACCTTTCAATATGAGGCATCATAACCAGATGACGTCCGTCATATGAGCATAAACCCGCAGTATCATAATCTGATCCATTCGGGTTTGCAGGATAGGTATGTTTGCTGTATTTTAGGGGGATGCGATATTTTTCTTCAGAATAGGGAAGTCTGAACTGGCCCTCCCCGTGAGCAACCCAGATTCCAAGTTCCATTCCGGTCATATTTCCAAGCATTACGGATCTATTGTCCATGATCCTGACTCCCACAAAACCCGATTCAAATTTATGGGATTTATTGTGAAGAAGTTTAGGCATTTTCTGGTGTTCGGGATATATAAGCCTAAGTTCTGCCATAAGCTGGCATCCGTTGCATACACCGAGGGAGAGCGTATCAGATCTTTTATAGAATTTATCAAGTGCTATTCTTGCTTTCTCATTATACATAAATGCTCCGGCCCATCCTTTGGCAGAACCAAGAACATCAGAATTAGAAAATCCTCCAACGAATACTATCATGTTAATGTCTTCAAGAGTCTCTCTGCCGCTTATCAGATCAGTCATATGGACATCTTTTACATCAAAACCTGCAAGCCATAGAGCGTAAGCCATTTCCCGGTCTCCGTTCACTCCTTTTTCCCTGATAATTGCAGCCCTGATCCCTGATTTTTTTATTCTTTCCGGTGTTATACCCAGCAATTCAAATTTACCTGGGAAATCACACAGACTTATATTCAGGTCGTGGTTCTTATAATGATCAAACCTTTCAAGTGCTAGTTTTGGCCCGCATTGTTTTCGATCAAGGAGATATGAAGTTCTGAACCATATATCTCTGAGGTAGTCAATATCAAAAACAAATTTCTTTTCATTGTTAGTTATATAAAGGGTTCTTTCAATAACAGGATGGCCCAATGATAAATATGAGATTCCATGTTCCAGCAGTATTTCAGCTACCTCAATTTCATCCTTTACCTGAATAATAATCCCGGGATTCTGACTGAAGAGTAATTTGACTGTATCTTTTTCATTAAGTGCCGTTAGATCAATGGTGATCCCACCTGATGTATTTGCGAAACACATTTCAAGTAATGTAGTTATCATCCCTCCTGCAGAAATATCGTGACCTGAGAGTAATTTTCCTCTGAGTATAAGATCCTGGATAGTGTTAAAAACCTCAGCGAAATAAGCAGGATCTTTAACTGTTGGTACTTCATTACCAACTCTGTTTAGTATTTGAGCAAAACTGCTTCCGCCGGTACTCAAATTGTCGCGACTCATGTCAATGTAAAGCAGGCTTGTATAAGGGTTGTTAACAATAACTGGTTCTACAATTGCTCTTACGTCCTGTATTTCAGCTGAAGCGGATATTATTACAGTTCCAGGGGCTAGTACAACCTGGTCGGCGTATTTCTGGGTCATTGAAAGGGAGTCTTTTCCTGTTGGGATGTTAATTCCAAGGTCAATTGCAAATTTACTTGCCGCAACTGTGGCATCATATAATCGAGCATCCTCTCCCGGATTTTTGCACGGCCACATCCAGTTTGCAGAGAGTGACACACCTTTAAGCTTGTATGTGAGCGGTGCCCATATAATATTGGTAAGAGCTTCCGCTATTGAAAGGACCGAACCTGCTACAGGATCAACGAGCCCTGCAATCGGAGCATGTCCGATTGATGTTGCCATACCATTTTTCCCCCTGTAGTCAAGTGCTATTGCTCCAAGATTATTTAGCGGCATCTGGAGAATGCCGGCACACTGCTGTCTGGCAATACGTCCTGTCACAGATCTGTCTGCTTTGTTTGTAAGCCAGTCCTTACATGCCACCTCTTCAATCTGAAGAACCTGCCTGATATAGTCATGTAGCTTTCTTTCTGAATATTCGATTTTAGCATAACGTGTATCTTGTGTTACATCAGTCAGTAAAGTTTTTGGCGGGTCACCGAAGAGAGCTGTCAGTGTAAGATCAATAGGTTTTTCAGATGTAAGAGGATTCTCAAGCGTAAATTGCTTATCACCCGTTACTTCACCGATGATATAAATAGGTGCTCTTTCTCTTTCAGCAATTCTTTTCAGATAGTCAAAATGTATCTGTTTCATTACCAGTCCCATCCGTTCCTGTGATTCATTCCCAATTATCTCTCTGGCCGACAGTGTGGGATCACCAATAGGTAGTTTGCTTATGTCTATCTTACCACCGGTTGAATCAACCAGTTCAGAGAGGCAGTTAAGATGGCCTCCTGCACCATGATCGTGGATGGATATCACAGTATTACTTTCCGATTCACAAATTGCCCTGATGGCATTATATACTCTTTTCTGCATTTCAGGATTTGCTCGCTGAACAGCATTAAGTTCAATTGAAGTATCGTATTTGCCGGTATCGACAGATGAAACTGCTCCTCCTCCCATTCCAATCCTGTAATTATCACCACCCATCAGTATAATCAGATCACCTTTTTCTGGTATTTGTTTCTCGCTGTCTTTCTTTTTACCGATACCAATGCCTCCAGCGAGCATTATTACCTTATCATATCCGTATTTTTTAAGATTCTCAAAATGTTCGAAAGTCAGAACTGAACCACAGATCAGAGGTTGCCCGAACTTGTTTCCGAAATCGCTTGCTCCATTAGAAGCTTTAATAAGTATGTCTTCAGGTGTCTGGTATAACCAGGATCTTTCATCTGTCGCTTTCTCCCACGAACGAGGACCATCGGGCCGGGGATAGGATGTCATATACACAGCAGTACCTGCAATAGGAAAAGCACCTTTTCCGCCAGCCATTCTGTCTCTTATCTCTCCACCTGTCCCTGTAGATGCCCCGTTGAATGGTTCAACGGTTGTAGGGAAATTATGCGTTTCCGCCTTCAAAGAAAGTACTGATTCAAAGGTTTTTACGACAAAAAAATCAGGCTTATCCTGAGTGACAGGAGCAAATTGTTCCACAACCGGTCCCTGTATGAAGGCACAGTTATCCCTGTATGCCGATACAACTTTGTTGGGATTGGTCTTAGTGGTTTTCTTGATTAACTGGAAAAGAGTTGATTTTTTCTCAATGCCGTTAATTATAAATATGCCATTAAAGATCTTATGCCTGCAGTGTTCAGAATTAACCTGTGAGAAACCGAAAACCTCACTGTCAGTCAGCTTTCGACCAATTGATTCTGATAGCCTTTCAAGGTACGTTATTTCTTCATCACTTAATGCGAGGCCTTCTTTCTTGTTATATCGTTTAATGTTATCGATGTAAATAACTTTTTCGGCAGGATGGTTAATTGTAAAAATATCCTGATCAAGATTGTGATAAAGAGCCTGTAGCATAGGATCATATACCGTTTTAGTGGTCTTTACCGGAAAAAATTCCTCAATCCTCTCAATACAATTTATACCCATGTTCTGTGTGATCTCCACTGCATTTGTGCTCCAGGGAGTTATCATCTCTTTACGGGGGCCTATAAATGTACCTTCGATTTTTTCCTTGTCTATTAAGGTTGCATCTCCAAAAAGCCAGATAAGTTTTTCTATTTCTTTACCGGTAAGCTTATCACTAACACCTGCCACGATCATATTTTTGGATCTGCTTTCGAAAAAGAGGACCATATTGAAGAATTAAATAGTTTAGAATTAGTAAGTTATGTTTTAATCTCGATGATCTGAGAGTTGGAGTAAAGATAGAATTAATTACTAACACTTACTGTTGCAGAGACATTGGTCTTGGGTCCTCGGTCCTGGGTTTACCAGGACTCACCCAGCATCCGGCACCCAGCACCTGCTTATTTAAGACCGCTTCTTATCAGGAAAGCATCCATTGATGGTTCTTTTCCTCTGAAGCTTTTATATAAATTGATTGGCTTATCTGTACCACCTTTTTCAAGGATGTTTTTTCTGAAAGATTCTGCAACCTCTTTATTGAAAATGCCATTTTCCTTAAAATGCATAAAAGCATCAGCATCGAGTACTTCAGCCCATTTATAACCGTAATAACCTGCAGCATAACCACCTCCGAAAAGATGTGTAAAGGAGCAGCTCATATTTGCAGAATCAATTTTTGGGAAAAGTTCAGTTTTTTGCATTGCTACTGATTCAAACTCTGTTATATCCTTTTTAACTGGTTCTCTAATGGTATGCCAGTCCATATCAAGAAATCCGAATCCCAGTTGCCTGTTACATGCATAACCTTCATTATAAATCGATGCTTCTTTTATTTTCTTTATTATATCAACAGGAATTTTTTCGCCAGTCTTATAATGCACAGCCCATGTATCCAGCCATTCCTGTTCGAAGGCCCAGTTTTGCATAAACTGAGATGGGAGTTCTACAAAATCACGGACCACATTTGTTCCTGACAAGCTTTCAAATGTACATTCTGAAAACATACCGTGCAGAGCATGTCCGAATTCGTGAAGGAATGTTATAAGTTCATTAAATGTAAGTAGCGATGGTATTTTTTTTGTTGGTCTGCTGAAGTTTGTCACTATGGATATTAAGGGTCGAATATTTTTATTATTCTCTTTTTTCTGATCGCGGTAACTTGTCATCCAGGCACCACTTCTTTTTCCCTTACGGGGGAAATAATCTATATAGAGGATGGAAAGCATACGGTCTTTATTATCAAGGACTTCCCATGTTCTTACCTCTTTATGATATACCTGAATATTGTTTTTCATTATAAATTTAATTCCAAAGAGTCTGGTAGCCAGTCCGAATATTGCATTCTGAACATTTTCAAGACTGAAATATGGTTTGAGTATATTATCGTCGATCTCATACCTTGCTTTTTTCAGCTTCTCGGAATAATATGACCAGTCCCATCGTTCAATTTTATCATTGAGGCCGTTTTCCGAAGCATATTGATTTACCATGTTGAAATCGCGAATTGCGGCATTGTGCGAGGCATTAAATAATTCTTCAAGAAATGTTATTACTTTAGAAGGTGTTTCAGCCATTCTGTCACCTAATACCATTTCAGCGTAATTATCGAATCCAAGTATTCTTGCTATTTCAAATCTCAATTGTGTTATTCTCAGAACCAGCGATCTGTTATCTTTTGCGTTACCGTGGAATGCCCTGGAGCTATATGCCTTGAACATTTTTTCACGAAGGTACCTGTTATCGGAATACTGCATAAATGGGATATAGCTGGGATGCTGCAGGGTGAAAATCCATCCTTCTTTACCGCGGTTTTTTGCTTCTGCTGAAGCCAAATCAACTATCCCTTCAGGTAAACCTGCAAGGTCGTTAATGTTTGTCAGATGCAGTTCGAAAGCATTTGTCTCATCCAGAACATTCTCTTCGAATTTAAGGGAGAGTTGTGACAGTTCTTCTGATATTTCACGGAACCGGGCTCTTTTTGTCTTTGATAATCCTGCACCACCTAGAATAAAGCTCCTGTATTTCTTTTCCAGAAGCATTAACTCTTCAACCGAAAGACCTGACGATTCTTTTGAATAATAAATACTTTTTATTCTGGCGAATAGTGTATCATTGAGTGTAATATCATTTGAGAACCTCGTTAGCAGAGGAGAAACATCCTGAGCTATAGTCTGAAGCTCTTTTGAGGTCTCAGCATTGTTAAGATTGTAAAGAACTGCAGAAATCCTGCCGATCTTTTCACCAGCTCTGTCGAGTGCAGCCACACTATTTTCAAATGTCGGTGGATCAGGATTACCGGTTATTGTATCTATTTCGTTATGTGCTGATTTGATGGCTTCCTTGATAGCCGGTTTGAAATTTTCAGGTCTGATCAGAAGAAAAGGAGGAGTCTCATATGGAGTATTCCAGTCATTAAGAAGTATATTGTCCATATTATATTCTTATCTTATTTAAGGGATCATTCCTCATCCTCTTCGTAGCTTCCGCCAACGGCTCCGGCATATTTTGCCGGATAGGGAATATCTCCTTTTGCAGCAAACCAGAGGATCCTGTTTAAAAGATCATCATTTCCCGAGTCTATGCCATCAAACTCCGGCAGCATACTCATCTTTGCGAAGTGAAGAGCTTTACCATGAAGGGAGATTATCTGAGGATTCATCTCATTTAAAGGGATCTCATTAGGAACAGTAATATAAGGCGACAGGTCGGGTTTGCTGCCGAAGCAGTCAGCCATTGGATTGGCAATGGCATCCTGAATATTCATAGGTGGAAGACCAAGAATCTGTTCAATTGTTCTTACCATCGAAGGTTGAGTGTAAAAAGTACTGTTTGTATTTCTTAATCTTGAGTAGGGACTTATTACCAGTGCAACTGTACGGTAAGCTGAAATATGATCAAATCCTCCCTGCGAATCATCTTCCACGACGAAAATCACTGTGTTTTTCCAGAACCTGCTTTTTGAGAATGCTTCTACAATACGGCCGAGTGCCAGATCATTGTCTGCAACCATTGCTCTTGGTGTAGGATATCCGGGTCTGATTCCGGCAGTATGATCATTGGGCAGAGCAACTATCATTAATTCAGGAAGCTGATCGCCCTCCATAGCCTCATATTCCTGTAATTCTTTAATCAGTATATCAGCCCGCATTATATCGGTAAAAACATGGGTGCCATAGGATGGGTATTCCGGACATAATATCCCCTTCACGTTTTCGATGGTTGTTATATTGCTGAATTCAATTTTTTCTCCTTTGAGGTAATTTCTGTAAATATTTGTCCAGGTAAGCTTATTGTCAATTACAGGGAATGCCGCTTCCCCATATATTCTCACACTTTTTCCGTGTTTTGAGGCATTGTCCCATAGAAAGCCTGTTGGAGCATAGACAAGAGCATCTTGCTGTACGTGCGGATAACTTCTGAACCAGGCTCTCATATTCTTTTCAATATAATCCGTGACAATTGATGCATCGGTCCACTGATGCCCCTCAGCAGAACATTTGCCTGACACATGGAAATTGTCCAGAAGAATAAAATCTTCTGCAAGCTTATGAGTATTTGGTGTAACGTTTGATCCATAGATGCACAGAGCAGGATCTCCCTTTCCCTGTTTCATATCACCGAGTATCTGGTCATAAGTCCTGTTCTCTTTTATTATATAAACTATATGTTTAAACACTGAGGGTTCTCCTATTATATCAGGAACGGGCTTTGGGGCAACTGAATCCCTGGGTTTTTCACGGGCAAGTATTGCCCTTGAAAGATCATTGACTGCAACCACAGTATCGGTATATGCTTTCAGATTCCTTTCGTTGGGAACAGGAATAACAGATATTGACGCATCCATATTATGAGAATTGTAAATAAGATTATTCGTTCTGGACGAAGGTATGCCTGAGCGTGCTCCCTCAGCTTCAAGGTTAGTTACATACAGATTGCCCCGCTTTGATATGGTTACAGATGAAGGATAGGCTCCTGTGGGAATAAATCCGGTTACAGTACTGGATTGTCTGTCTGACTCCCTCAATCTTATAACAGCAATAGCATTATCCATTCCATTGGCAACAAACAGTGTTTTTCCATCAATTGATAAACACAAACCATTTGGAGAATCACCAAAAAATGGATTTATTTCGGGCTGCAACCTTACACTGATAGTTTCAGTTACTTCATCATTTTCAGTATCAATAACTGATACATTATCGCTATTTGAATTAGTTACATACACAAACCTGCCGTTTTTATCACTGGTTATATCATTTGGGTGCAGACCGACAACCAGTTCCTTTAATATTCTGCCATTCGAGGGATCCAGTATTGTAACACTACCTTCCCTTGTGGCTCCTCCTGCATTTTTGTTATCAACTCTGGCCAGACCCCAAGGCACACCTGCAACTTCTTTATCATTTTCTGAGGGATATCTGCCTGCCCAGTTGGTAACATACAGTTTCCCTGCCGCCATTGTCAGACCATATGGTGCAACACCAGGATCAGCAATCCAGATTAAATCTCCTGAAGCAAGGTCCTGTTTGACAACCTTATTATTACCATTCAGAACCACATATAAATATTCCCGACCTGATTCCTGTGTAATAAGAATTTCGTTAGGAATAGCTACATCAGCAGGGGAAATTGCTCTGTACTCGTATAGTCTTCCAAATTCTGCCTCAGTATTATTCCATCTCGCTGACACCACATATGATCTGTTCCGTTCTGTTACAGTACTCCAGAATACTTCCAGACCTTTGGAACCATTATGCCATATTATCCCTGAGTAAGTATTCAATGCACCTCTGAGACTCATATTTTCATTATTACGCAGAATATACTTCACTGTATTATCAGAAGTACTGATAAACACAATGCTGTATCTTTCTTCAACAGCCAGCCATCTTTGGTCAGGCGACAATGCCGCATCCAATGAATGGTTTTCAATGGAAGCATCACCGAAAAGTACGTGGATACCGGCAGGGTGAATAAACCTGTTATAGGGTAGTTGTATCCGTGTAGATTCTTTCCTTACGTCCGGTAATACAGTAACCTGAGGTTTACCATCTGGTAAACTGACAATCATAAATAATAGGATCAGAAAATATCTCATTACAGCACTAATTAAGTTCAGTGATTTTAAATGAAACTGAAAATAGTATGAATTAAACGACAACAATTAACATTAACTAAGATACGGAAAAACATAGAAAAAAAGACTGAATCCCACATTTCAGTCTTTCTTGGTTTATTTTCAGAATGGAAGATCGCTAAGTTCTTCGTTATCAGGCGGTATATCTTCAAGAGTGCCTGATGGAAGTATATCCTGATCGCTGATGGCGGAAGATGTTTTTTCTATTCTCCATGCATCGAGGTTAGTAAAATAATTAATTTTACCGTCCCGCTCCCATTTGTTACCCTTTAGATTAAACCATATTCTGACCTCCTCGTTAAGAAAAGACTCATTGATAAGGTCACATTTATCCTGAATAAGCTGGAATTTAATGTAATCAATAAAAACAGCAGCACCCCCTGTTTCTTTCTTCTCAATGACAAATTCGCGTTTTTTGAATTTATCACTCACGTGGTTTACAGGTAAGATGTCTATAACTTTTCCCGTAATTTCAAATGCCATATTTACTGTACTATTTCAAGTAGTTCAATCTCAAATATAAGTGTAGAGTAAGGTTTAATAGCACCTTCGATACCGCCTGAACCATAGCCGATGTCTTCCGGAAGAAAAACTTTGAACTTGGAACCAACAGGCATAAGCTGAAGAGCTTCAGTCCATCCTGAAATTACTCCTGACAGCGGGAACTGTGCCGGCTCATTCCTTTTAACAGATGAGTCAAATTCTGTTCCGTCAATTAATGTGCCTACATAATGTACTTTAACGGTATTGTTTATTGTGGGCATCGGACCCGTACCCATTTTTATTACTTCATACTGCAAACCACTGGATGTAACTGTAACACCGGGTCTTTCTTTATTTTTGGCAAGGAACGCTTCATTTTCAATAATATGGTCCTTATATGTAATTTTATTCATTTCTGCTTGCTTTTCAGTTCGTTCTGTTTCCCGGTCATTGATGTACATCATTATAAAACCTCTTGCTAATTCATCTGTCATTAATGGCTTGTCTTTACTTCCATCGTGCATTGCTCTGGCAACAACAAGAGGATTGACCGACAGGCTGTCGGCCATAAGTGCATTGTAATTTAATATCCCGAAAGCATATGATAGAGAATCTTCTTTAGTTCTGATCTTTGCGTTTTTAACCGAATTTTTGCCACAGGAGCCAAATATTAATGCTATTACACTAACAACAACTACTAATCCTTTGATTTTCATATAAAATGTTTTTTAATTTAAATTTCCGCAAAGATAACACTTTGCATGATGCAAAAATAGTTGTCAGTACTATTTTTTAGTTTTTAATTGCCCTTAATATTTGTCTCTTTCCGGGTGGCCCTGGAAGAAGTGATACATTAAATCCGCAGGATTTAAGATTCCTTTTTACTTCGCCCTTTACACAATAAGTAACAAGAATCCCGTTCTTGATTGTTATATCAGCTATCATCGCGAATATATATGAAGTCCACATTTCCGGTTGTTTATCGGGACTGAAAGCATCAAAATATATCAGATCATATTTGCCTTTTATATTTAAAGTTGTGAGATCTCCATTAATTTTTTTGAGGTTGAAATTACTGCATATTTTTTTTTCAGTGTCCCAGCCGATGGAATGAATAGAATCGAAAACTTCCTTACTGCCCGGACCGGTAAAATTATGATAGTTAAGAACACTAATTATATTCTCAGGCAGAGGATTTTTTTCAATGGCAGTATAGTTGATTAATCTGGTTCCACTGAAACTTTGCATTGCTGTCAGTAAAGCATTCAGACCTGTTCCGAAACCTGCTTCAAAGATGTTAACCGGATTTGCTTTGCAGAAATGTAAACCATTTCTGATAAAGATGAATTCAGATTCCTGTACGGCACCATGAACTGAGTGATAGTGCTCGTCCAGTTCCGGGACATAAATTGTATGCGAACCGTCGTTAGTTGTAATCAGTTTAATCAAATCTTTAAACCTATAACAAGTACATCATCAACCTGGTCACGGTCTCCCTTCCATTCCTCAAATGTTTTGTCCAGGATATCTTTCTGAAGATCAACTGGTTTTGCATGATTATCAATAAGAAGTTTCTGGAAAGGCCTGTACATAAACTTCCTGCCTTTTGATCCGCCGAACTGATCAGCATAACCGTCGGTAAACAGGCAGAGGAAATCCCCTTTACTGATATCGATAAGGTTGTTTGTAAAAGGCGAGAATGAAGTGAAATGAATGCCGATAGGCATACGATCAGCCTGGATCTTTGTAAGTTTATTATCCCGTATGAGATATAAAGGATTATTTGCTCCGGCAAATTGTAGTCTCCCGCCATTTAAATCAAGGATACACAATGATATATCCATTCCATCCCGGGTTTCTCCCACTATTCCTTTCTGCCTTAGAGTGCTGATTACTTCATCTCTGAGAAGATTCAGGATCTCTGCAGCGTTATCAACCTCGACAGTGTTAACAATCTCATCGAGGAATGCAAGTCCAAGCATGCTCATAAAGGCTCCCGGAACACCATGCCCTGTGCAGTCACCTGCTGCCAGTACAATTCTCTCTTTCTTCTTCTTACCCCAGTAAAAGTCCCCGCTGACAATATCTTTGGGCTTATAAAGAATGAAGTTATCAAAGCCCAATGCATTGAGAAAATCGACAGGCGGCAGTACCGCTGTCTGAATCCTGCCTGCATATTGAATACTTTCTGTTATTGACTGGTTTTTCTGTTCAATAATATCTTTTTGCTGAGAGATTTTCTCGTTTTGCTCCAGTACATGTTTGTTTATTACTTCCAGGTCTGAATTTATTTTTTCAATCTGGCGTTTGCTTTCTGCAAGTTTCTGATTTTTTCTCCTTGTTGAGATAAGCCCGAAAAGGATAGATGTTGCAACAAGAACCATTAATGAACCAATTCCCACTGCCATTTTACGAAACATTTTCTCATTCCTTAGCTCAGTTTCTTTTTGTATTTTATCTTTTTCCAGCAACTGATTTGTCTGCTGAAGAAGGAGGACAGAATCATTCTTCTGTTTGATCTCCAGCAACTGGATCTCCCTTTGTTGTTCGAGTGACCGTACTTCCTGTTCCCTCAAACCAAGTTCAAACCTTTCTTTTTCAAGCGCAAGTGATTGTTCCAGCCGTTCCTTTTCTGAACGGTCGAGTGCCCTCTCATTCATCAGCAGCTTAAGTTCATTCTCTTTCCTTGACGACTCGGCTTTAAGTGTCTTGATTTCAAGTTGCTGTATCTCTTCCCTTGACAGTTCTGAACTAATCCTCTGTTCTGTGGCCTCATATTCCTCCTGTCTGTCGATGTTCTCTTTTTCGGCAATTCTGCTTTCAAAATTGAGTGAATCTCTCAGATTAAGATGTTTCTCGTAATAATCCAGAGCTTTATAATAATCATTACCTCTTGCCAGGACATCAGAGTAATCCTTATAACATTCCTGCAGAACATCAAGATTACCCGAAACACTTGCAGCTTCAATACAATCAAGACAATATAGTTCTGCATGATAGTTATCTCCTTTAATGAAGTAGATTCTACCGAGAATACGATCTATACGTGCAACCTCATCTGTTCTTCCTGATTTTTTCGCACTCTCCAGAGCCATTTCAAAACTTTCAAGCATCTCGTTTTGTTTGCCCAGATTCTGATAACAGATTCCTGTGTTGGACCAGACGTCTGTGAGAAAAAAGTCATCTTTCCCTTCTTTCAACGAATACTCGGCAGCCATTTGAAACTCAGTAAGTGCTGCATCAGGATCATTCATTTTAATAAGAAGAAATCCTGTTTGATTATAGATTGCAGCAATGTTTTGAAAATCACCTTTTTCTGAATAAACTGGTAAAATCATCCTGTAGGTCTCGAGGGCATCATTGTACAAACCTTCCTGAATATATAAAGAGGCCAGCTTTTCAGAACACCTTAAAAACCCGTCCATATCACCATTCTTTTTATAATACCCTGAAGCTTTTCTGAACCATTTTACAGCCAGTGTGTCATATGGAATATTATAGTATGAATTTGCAGCCATTTCAGAAGAGGCTCCCAGCATTTTAAGGTTATCTTCTCCATACAGGGCGGATTCCCTTTCAAAATAATCGGCTGATTTTTTATATATTCCTAATCGGTAATACCAGTTCGCAATGCTCCTTAATATTGATGATTCCTTTGCATAATCATTAAGCCTTTCATACAATGAAAGTGCTTTCAGATAATAACGGAGAGTCCCCTCCCAGTCGGCTTGCCTGTTATAAAAGGATCCTAATAATTCATAATTGCAGGCCTCGATAGCCGGAAAATCAGCGGAAGTGGCGATCGCAAGGGATTTTTCAATGTTTATGAGTGTACTGTCTAAATCATTGCTCTGAAGAAATTCTTCAGCTTTAATATAGTAATTGAATGCATTTACCGAGTCGCTGAATCGTTTCATTTTCAGCTCATTGTTAATGATAAGGCTATCCTGTCCACTGATTGTCCATATGGAGGCTGGAATAGGAAAAAGTGCAGCTAATATTAACGATTTCAATTTCATCAGTTGAGCGTATATGTCAGGCCAATATGAATACTTCGTCCTGTCTGGGGAGTGTAGGGCAGGGGAGTACCCATTCCTGAGTAAACAGGTGCACCATAGCGTTCGTCGAAGATGTTATTAACCTTTATGAAGCTGTTCAGATTTGTCCCAATTGTGTAGTTAGCAACAACATCCATACTGTAAAATCCGTCAACATTTCTGATTATCTCACTGTAAAGCTCTTTGAAAGGAATTATTAATCTCAACCAGCTGGATTCCCAGATACTTGTCACCTGAATATAGAGGTTTTTAGCAGGTTCCATCGATAATTTCATTTGACCAAAATGATTGGGGATAAGCTTAAAATTGCTGAGATAATTTTCTGCCAGCTCCAGAATTTCAGGAAACGATTCTCCCGATTTGGCAAAAGTCAGACTCACTTCTCCGTTTAAATGTATCGATTTCACAAGATCAGTAATTTTAAGGGTAGCCTGAAGTCCGTATAATCTTGAAATGGATCGGAGGCTATTAACTCTGGTAAGTACTGTAGCAGTATCGGGCTCAATTATTGCAAGAGGAAGATTAAGATCAGTCAGCGGAACCTTGCGGTCAAGTATACGGTTCCGGATTTCATTGTAATAGATCGAAATATTGAGGTTAATTCGTGCGCCATAATTTTTAATTAAACCAAGTTCCACTGACCTGTATTTCTCAGATTTTAGATCTGCATTAGGAATTGAAATATAAACCAGACTGTCGAGATTATTACCTGCTTTATATGCAAGCGATTGCCAGGCAAGGGATGAAGGAGGTGCTTTATACGCAAATCCTATTGATCCCCTGAAAGTAGTCCTTGGATTTTTAATATATAACGCTGCCAGTCTGGGACTTACACTCATGCCGTAACGTGAATTATCATCGATTCTGATGCCACCCATGAATCTGAAGGATCTTAACGAATAATAGGTCTGGGAGAAAATGGAAAAATTATGATATACAAGAGGATTAATCCCAAAATTATTGCCAATTGTGTCAATTATATCAATTCTGGAACTGAAGTAGCTATAATCACGTGGATTAAACGGAGTATCCAAAAAACTTGTCTTAGGGAGGTTACCGGAATATTGATAGGTGATTCCCGACATAATCTCAAGGCTTTGGAAAGGCATAACAGTGAAGAGCTGCTCGAAAAGAATATCATTACCTGCAGCATACCTGTAAACTTTATCAGTATAATCAATAAACGTGATACCTGCATTTGAGTTATTATCCATTCTGTAAATCAGGTTGGAGAGATTAGTCGTTGTTGCAAATTTCGGTGTCCATTCATGATTATAGCTCAAAGTGGTTGATTGAATGTTCTCAGCCCAGAAGTTCTGGGGATTATTATATTTATAAAAATAAGATGACTGCCCGACAGAACTATGAGACCTCCTGTACATATTATTGAATGACAGACTGATATCGCGGTATTTTAATTGAAAACCAAGCATATTACTGGCTGACGGGAGATCCTCCATGGAAGGAAGTGTTAGAGAACCTTCATAATTAGTCGGAAAATTTTCTTGTATAAAAGTACCCGGATCAATACCGGCCGATCTTAAAATAGTCTCATTGAGCTGTATAGGATCATAAGTCTCATAACCTATAGTGAACTTGCGATCAGGTGTTTGTAACCAGTGAAGAGGATTATAAGCGTCTTCATAACCTTTCCGTATGTTCATATCACTTAACTCACTCAGACCTCCATAAAAACTATATTGCAATATATTCCTGTTTTTCCCTGCCTTACCCCCAACCATAAAATTACCACTCCTGTACCCTGATTGTCCCAGACTGATGTCACCCATTACAAAGGTTCCTTTATCTGCCTCTCTTGTAATGATATTAATTACACCCGAAACAGCATCGGCTCCATAAACTGCAGCGGCAGGACCATAAATCACCTCAATCCTTTCAGCCTGACGTACAGGTAGCTGGGAAGAAATAGGCATCCCGATAACTGTACTTGGTTTTACAGGTAATCCGTTAATAAGTATCATGGTATAAAGATTACCAGTAAGACCCCGTAACTGAAAACTCTCTCCAAGTTCTCCTGAACCGGGCTGGGAAACTCTCATTCCGGGAAGGCTTTTTATTATGTCAGTCAATGAATAATAATGATTCCTGATAATTTCCTCTCTGGTAACGACATGGATTGTTATTGGTAGTTCTCCGATACGTTTGGAACTGCGGCTCGCTGAGATCACACTCATTTCAATTGTATCTTCCCTGATTGAAAGATCTCCGGTACCCAGCTTTTCAATCTTCCTTTCATCGGCTATTATTAACTTTTCCTGTCCTGAAACAGGAACATAAGTTGCCAGTAGAAGAAATCCGGTAAATAATATTACCCTCATCTCAAAATTTTTATGAAGAATAAAATTATTAAAAAAAAGTTATCCGGTATCAAATTGACAGAGTAATCAAAGATTGGTAAACAGAGAAGAAATAGCTGACAACAGGGTATTCATGTTTGTGCATTAAGATTATTAAGGTATTAGTCAGGAGTAGAGAATAATTACCAGTCCGAATCATACCATGGCCGGACATCTGTTGCAATCATTCCCGCATTGATAGCCGCTTTTATGCCAAGATCTGAATCTTCAAAAACTTCTATACTTCCAGGATTTATTTTCATAAGTTCAGCACACCTGAGAAATGTTTCGGGATGTGGTTTGAAGTTATAAACATCATCAGAGGTTACAATGATATCGAAGTATTTTCTGAGATTTGTTATTTCCAGTGTCCGCTCAACAGCATCCCGGTGACCTCCGGTACCAATGGCCATTGGCAGTTTACCGTAGTATTTTTTTACAATATCTGTTACAGGCTCGATAGGCTTTACGAGGTGCTGAAGTTTGGAAAATTCATTAAACTTTTCGTATATAATCTGATCGGTTGTGACACTTCCGTTCAGTTTATATTTATTTATTACCTCAGCAGCAATAATCCATCCCGGACTGCCGGTATGTTTCCTGAGAAATGCAGTATCCATGTCTGCACCAAATTTAAGGCAGGCCTTCTTCCAGCCTTCAAAATGGTATGGCATTGTATCGGCAAGTGTCCCGTCAAGATCAAAGATCAGTCCTATTACTCCGTGTTGAATATCGTGGTTCATGCATTGGAAATTAAGGTGCAAAGGTAAGGAAAATGATAAATATATGTTCAGGAATTAAATTACTGTCAGACTTACTTTAATTGACCTAAGTTGGTAATTACTTGTTGCTTGTTACTAGTTGTTTGAAAATGAATATTATAAACAAGGGTGTTTTATTTTAATATTATATGCTTATTTTTAATTTCTCTAATAAATTATTGAATGGAACACAGGCCATTAGGAAAAACAGGCATCAGCTTACCACCTGTAATATTCGGCACCAGTGCTCTGGGGAATCTCTACTCAGCCTTGTCCAATGAAATAAAAAACAGAATTATAGAAGAATGCCTTAAACATGTTCCCGGACCCGTGGTTTTTGACTCTGCCGGAAAGTATGGTGCAGGATTGGCCCTGGAAAAACTTGGTGAAATATTTCGGGGCTTAAGGTTAATCCGGCAAATGTTGTGATAAGCAATAAACTGGGCTGGCTCCGTAAACCTTTATTAACTACCGAACCAACCTTTGAGAAAAGGTCAGACCTGGCCCGAGATCCCAAGGGGAATGAGAGAAGCCGGTATCCTGGATATGGAAATATATATTGCCGGTACCCACCTGTTTATGATTATGGACACTGTACCTGATTTCGATCATAATACAGCTTTTGCTGAACTGGCAAAAAAGCCTCGACAGGCTGAGTGGTTACTTAGCCTGGCCGGATCAAATTCCGCTATTAAAGGTGTGGTAGGTTGGGTCGATCTACGATCCGCTGACGTGTACGACCAGCTGCAAAAATATTCTGAACATCCCCTAATAAACAACATAAGATTTTACCTAAAAGTTCACGGAGTTTTCCGGAGATAAAGTGAATTTATCCTGTATTATTTTAATTTGCTTCCCGTTATTAAAAGTATTAAATTGAACTCTTAAATAAATTCTTATCACCTAATTAATCCAAAACTAACTGTTATGAAAACGCTTAAAATGTTACTCTGTTGTATGATTTTATCCGGTTTTATCTCCGGGAATCTTCTGTCGCAGGAACCAGCTGTCATTAAAATTGATTTTGACCGTAAAATAGCGGCAATTGACTCTAACATTTATGGTGCTTTTCTTGAGTCTATGGTTGCATACCGTGGCATTTATGATCCTAATTCTAAGTTTGCCGATGAGAACGGATTCAGGCAGGATTTTATCGATCTTATGAAAGAGCTGAAAATTCCTGTAGTAAGATGGCCGGGTGGAAATGTTGCTTCAGGCTATAACTGGGAGGATGGTATTGGCCCGAAAGACCAGCGTCCGGCAAGGCAGGAACTTGCCTGGCATTCGATCGAAAGCAACCAGATGGGAACAGATGAATATGTGAAATTCTGTAAGCTGATAAGGGCAGAAAATTTTGTCTGCATCAATGCCGGGACCGGCACTCTCGACGATGCAAGGCACTGGGTTGAATATTGTAACTTCCCTAAGGGAACATACTATTCTGACCTCAGGCGGAAGTATGGTAATGAAGAGCCTTACAAAATTAAGTACTGGGCCCTTGGAAACGAGATTGACGGACCCTGGCAGATGGGTTATAAAAATAAAGAGGATTATGTCAAGTTTGCCATCGAGGCAGCCAAGCTGATGCAGTTAGTCGACAGTGATATCAAGCTTATTGCTTCAGGCTCTTCAAATTACCCTGGGGTAACCGCATCTTACAAACCAGATGATGGCTGGATTGACTGGAATGATTATGTCCTCGATCGTATGGTAGGTTCTATTGATTATATTTCTATCCATAGATATGCGACCCAGGCACTACGAGGAAGAGGCGACCAGAGCTTCTCTAACACAATGTCTTTAGGTCTTGAGATTGATCAAAAGATAGAAATCGTACAGGGTCTGATAGAGAAGGTAATGGTTAAATCAGGATCAGACAGACCGATATATATCTCATTTGATGAATATGGTGCACGCGGGAATACTCTTACAGGGTCATTGATGCTTGCTCAGCATTTGAACTCTTTTATCCGTCATGCCGATATAGTCAAGATGGCAAATCTTACTATGATCACAAGCCTTGCAGGCAACTCACCCGATGGTGATTACAAGAATACACTCTTTTATCCTTTCTATCTTTATTCCCATAACTGCCATGGTACTTCTCTCGATGTATATACAAACAGCGAGAAATACAGCAATGGAATCTTCAAGGATATACCTTATCTCGATGTAACCGCTTCGTTGAACGAATCGACAAAAATGGTGGTTGTGAATGTAGTCAACAGGCATGAGACAAATGCCATCGCTACGGATATTGTTTTACAGTCGGGTGATTTTACAGGAAGCGCCAAAGTTCATGAGATTAACGGAGAAACGATTAATTCAACCAATACCAAAACGAAGGAGGAGGTAAGTATTGCAACAAAGGATATTAAGTTCAAAGGGAATACTATTCGTTACAGTTTCCCTGCACATTCATTTACACAACTTCAAATCCCCGTTAAATGATATAAAATGAGATCACCGGGGCCGGGTTGTATTGAAATATTTTGTTATCACCGGCCCTACCTGCTGAACGTTCCGGAATAATACCAATTCAGTGAGATCATTTATTATGGGGGTAAATATTTTATTGTATTACTTTGCTCCACCTCAATATGAACAAGGTCTGCAATAGCGCTTTCCGCGGACAGGGAGGTGAAATATTTGATGCAGAAAAGCAAATTGCCAGTCGTGTTTTTAAGTAATAATTACTGCTGAGAGTAATATTTATGATTAAATTTGGCAGAATACGATTATGATAATACATCATAATGAAAACCTGATATTTTTTCGCAATATTTTTTCAGAGATTTTTAAAAGAAGGCATTATCTTAAGATTGCATCTCATGAAACAGCCATTTAAGATCTTGATTCCGATACTTTTAGTAATTATCTGGAATTCGCTTGAGACATCCGGACAGCCGGGCAGACAGAGCTTCATCTCTCCAGAAGTGCAGGCAGACCGGACTGTAATATTCCGTTTCCTGGCATCGAATGCCAAAGAGGTAAAGCTCAGTACACAATTTATAACCGGGCAACAAAACATGATAAAAGATGATAATGGAGTCTGGAGTATAATCCTGGGGCCTGTCGAACCTGACATTTATCCTTATTGTTTTATTGTAGACAGCATACAGGTGGCTGATCCAAGGAATTCCTGGATTTTCCCCAATGAGGGATTCCAGCACAGCCTTGTTGAAATACTTGCCGAAAACCCTCAGGTTTACACTGTTCAGAACGTCCCTTACGGTACAGTTTCCTACAGGTATTATTATTCAAATGAACTCGGGACCAGACCAATCCTTATTTATACGTCGCCTGAATATGACAAGGCTAAAAATGAAAAATATCCTGTCTTCTTTCTTCTGCACGGAACAACAGATACTGAAGAAACCTGGACTAAGGTCGGTAGAGCAAATATCATACTAGACAATCTTATCGCTCAGGGTAAAGCTAAACCGATGATAGTGGTTATGCCCTATGGCAGGGCATTCTCTGTGATCAGCAAAGGATCAGGATCTCTCAGGAACTGGGATAACTTGCAGGAGTTCCAGAAAGATTTCAAAAACTATATTATTCCGTTTGTTGAGAAAAACTACAGGGTAAGGACTGACAGCGAAGGAAGAGCCATTGCAGGATTCTCAGGGGGTGGAGGTACATCACTTTATATAGGACTTGGGAATCCTGACCTGTTCACCTATGTATGCGGGTATGCCCCCGGAATGCGTGTGGAAGAATTTGACCGTAATAACACCGTTGCTTTTGCTGATCCTGAACTTACCAACAGCAGGCTGAAATTTTTCTGGCTTGGTTGTGGCCAAGAGGACGGACTCTTTGGTGTGTTTCAGAAATATCTGAAGGTTCTCGACGAGAAGAAAATAAAGCATCAGACATTTATTACTACTGGAGGACATACATGGATGAATTGCAAGAAATTCCTTAATGAAACAGCTCAGCTTCTGTTCAAATAACAGCTATCAACAATAAATGATAAACTCAGTTTTAAATAATTCAAATAATCAATACTCAATGGAAAAGAAATTATTTATAATCACCTGTCTTTTCGCGGTATCCGTAAGCTGTTTCTGTCAACCAAGAGGAAGAGCCGGTCGACCGATGAATAGGAAATCGCCTGAAATTATGGCCGACAAATCGGTCATTTTCAGGTTTTTTGCCCCAAGTGCAAAAGAAGTGAAACTCAGCTCAGAATTCCTGACCGAGCCGAAATCCATGACAAAGGATTCAGTTGGACTCTGGACGATAAAAACGGATCCAGTTAAGCCTGACATTTATCCATATTTTTTCCTTGTCGACGGCATTCAGGTACAGGATCCGAATAATGTACTCTACTTCTCAAACGAAAGATTTAAGAGAAGTCTTGTGGATATCCCGGGGGATCCTCCACTGGTTCATTCACTTCAGGATGTGCCTCACGGATCAGTCACTTACTGCGACTATTATTCAAGTATATTCGGAGGATTCAGGCCTCTGGTAATCTATACGCCCCCTGATTATGATAAAAACACCAAAACAAAATACCCTGTGTTTTACCTGATCAGCGGAGCCACAGATACCGAAGAAACTTATTTTAAGGTAGGCCGTACCAACCTAATTCTTGATAATCACCTAGCTCAGGGAAAGGTCAAACCGATGATAGTTGTGATGCCTTATGGAAATCCTCAGATCCATGAAACACAGGTAACAGCTTCACCGGCTCCCGGAGGGGCAGTAACGGAGGATGTTATCGGTAATGATCTCCTTAACAATATTATACCATATGTTGAAGCCAATTACAGGACCATCAATAATACCAACAGCCGCGCAATAGGCGGTTTTTCACGTGGGGGAGGACAGACACTTAGAATCGGGCTTAAGCATCCTGAAGTATTTTCATGGATATGCTGCTACAGCGCTTTCCTTGGGAAAGAGGAATTTGAAAAAGATTTCAAGATTGTCTACGAACCCCCGGAGCTTACAAATAAACTGCTAAACCTTCTGTGGATAAGTGTTGGAAATGAAGACTTCCTGTATAAGCAGACCGCGGAATTTATGGATCTCTTTAAGGAGAAGAATATTAATTTCAAATCAATGGTTACGACCGGCGGGCATACCTGGATGAATATGAAACAGTTCATGGATAAATCATCTCAGTTGCTGTTTAAGTAGAAATATTTCTCCCGATAGGCTTTTATATTATATTCAAATTCATAATAATAGACTATAAAATGACAAAGAATAAATCAATCACGGTTTCCAGAAACCTGAACTTAAAATTTATGCTCCTGTTCGCTGCAATAATCTTTTCGATTACAGCTAACGGACAAGCAGGCAGGAGACTGATAGTTTCTCTTGAAGTCAATAAGGACAAGACTGTAACCTTCCGTTACCTTGCTCCCAATGCAGAAAAAGTTGAACTAAGTGCTGAGTTCCTCAAAGACCGCCAGCCAATGACAAAAGGTGATGACGGACTCTGGAGTGTTACTGTAGGCCCGGTTACCCCGGATATATATCCTTATTCCTTTTATGTTGACGGAATACAGGTTAGTGATCCGAACAATACATATCTTTTTCCCAACGAAAGGTTCAAACGCAGCCTTGTTGATATCCCTGGTGATCCACCGCTGCTACACCAGGTTCAGAATGTGCCTCACGGAAATGTCACTTACAGGTATTATAAATCAAAATCCCTCGACCTGATAAGACCATTGGTCATATATACTCCGCCTGGCTATGAAAAGAATTCAAAAACCAGATACCCGGTCCTTTACCTGATCCATGGAATGACCGATACGGAGGAGACATGGTTTAAGGTTGGCCGCGTGAATGTGATACTTGATAATATGATCGCTCAGGGTAAGGCAAAGGCTATGATAATAGTCATGCCTTACGCCAATCCACTTCCTGTATTACAGGAGAAAGGCAGAACCGCGGATATGAATGTGCTCGGTACGGATTATTTCAGAAATGATCTCATAAATGATGTGATACCGTTCATCGAAAGCAGTTATAGGGTTCTTACCGACAGCCCTAACAGGGCAATAGCAGGATTTTCACTGGGAGGCAGACAAACTCTGGCAGCCGGATTGGAAAATACCGATAGTTTCAGCTGGGTATGCGCTTTTGCCCCGGCTATTTTCGGAAATGAAATGCAGGAAAACTTTAAAAGTAAATATCCATCGCCTGAAGTGATTAATAAGAACCTTAAACTCTTCTGGGTAAGCTGTGGCAAAGAAGACGGATTATATAAAGCATCGATAGACCTTACCTCCTTATTAAAGGGAAAAGGGATCAAATATCAAACATTTTTTTCAGATGGTGGCCATACCTGGATGAACTGCAGGTTATATATATCCGAGATAGCAAAACTGTTATTCAAATAATGAGTCCTCCTTTTTCTGATGAAACCTGACTTCGGAGGTTTGAGTCGGGGTGAGAAGATCATCCTATTAGACTCAACCAAACCAGATAAAAAAATCTTAACAGTATAACCTGTTAAGATTTTTAACTGACCGATAGGTCATACTATAATTATCAGAATTTTACAACCTCCCAGTATGCCTTTTTGGGTTTCAGGTTCTCATCAAACAGTAACGGGTAACATTTCATGTTTCGCCTGTCACGCCAGCTATATCTGTCGGATACATTCCAGAAAGTGACTCCGGTAATAACATCTTTCTTTTCCCGGAATACATCGAAAGCCATTTTATAAAAATCTATCTGTTTCTGCTCTCTTTCAGGAGTGAATCCTATGTCAATTGTATCAGCTCTCGATGTATAAATAGAAACATCAAGCTCTGTAATCTGTATTTTCAAACCGAGCGATGAGAATTTTTCAATTGCATCCCTGAGGTTCTGTTCTGTAGGATCATTAATATTCCAGTGACCCTGAAGTCCTACAACATGAACTGGCACACCTTCATCAAGAAGTTTCTTAAGCATAGTATATATCCTGTCTCTTTTCCCCGGATTCTCGGTATTATAGTCATTATAGACAAGTACTGCGTTGGGATCTGCTTCGTGGGCCCACTGAAAGACTTTCCGAATATATTCCTCCCCGCATATCTTGTACCACATTGTCTCCCTGTAAATTTTTGTAGAATCTCTGTCCTCAACTGCTTCATTAAGGACATCCCATACGTATATTTTTCCTTTATACCGTGAAACAACCTGGGTAATATGATCTTTCAGCCTTGCCAGTGCTACCTCTTTTGTTACTTGATTCCCTTGAGAATCCTGAAACATCCAGGCTCCGGTCTGGTTATGCCAACAAAGAGTGTGTCCGTGTACTTTCATTCCATTTGCCTGTGCAAAATCCACAATCTTGTCTGCATTATCCCAGGCATACCTGTTCTCTTCAGGATGAATCAGGGCCGGTTTCATAACATTTTCAGCTGTGAGACTGTTGAAATGTTTCTTTATCATTTCTGCCTGGTCTCCTTCTAGATTATTCGGTCCGACTGCTACTCCTATTACAAAATAATCTTCGTAAAAGTCTTTCAGGTCTTTAGTAGAATCTACTTCACTGACAGCTTTCTTACTGCCCGTTTCCCCGCAATTACTTAGCAGCATTATAACGGAGATTAAAGCAAAGACAGAAATTAATGCTGTCAATGTTCTGGTAATGATTTGTCTGGTTTTCATTCAGCTTAGTTTTAAGGTTATACTAAATAAATATTACACATTCATTTTAACCTGAGTTCATGAGGTTCTTCTGCAAATATCATTTAAAAGCTAATTTAAACAAATCCGCTGGTATCTTTTTTATCATATCTGATTATTGGAAGCCATGATTTTGATTTCGGAAGACTGGATCCCATCAGATTCTGCTTTCAGCTTTATTTCTCCGGTTCTGTTTTCCGCCCTTATTATTACCAGGCATCTCCCTTGATATGTTTTTCGCACCGGTTGCATGAAGCCACCTTTCAGCAACAGAGGTTTGCCATTCAGTAAAAACCCATTCTCTGTACTTACTGAAATACTCCTGATACAAAAATTATTTTCAGTCCGGTCAGTCATTCCCGATCGGTTATCGCCATTAATTATGTATACTTCATTTATAAATGAGTAAAGCCAGGGTGATTCAACAGACCATAACAACGGACTGGTTATGTCCAGGTTCTGATTAAACTCAGTACCAGATTTTCCGGATATTTTCTGTCTGGATTCCTTCACTGCAACTTCTGTCCCGTCATTTTTCAGGACACGTGTAACAAGAAGAACATCAATCTCCTCAGCGGATTCATTTAGAATATTCGTTTTAACATTAACCTTTGCAAAATCTCCAGCAATTTCCTGGGGTTGTAATGCAAGTACCCCACTGATCAATATGCAATTGCTCAGTTGCTGTGATTTATACATGGCGGTATATACCTGATCCGCTATACCATCGGGTGTTACGCCCTTCGTTCTTTACTCTTACAGCTAGGGTATTAAGTTTGCCTGGTGAGAGTTTTGAGGTTATGTCATATGAAAAACTTGTGTATCCGTAAGGATGGGTTCCAAGAGATATTCCATTGAGCCAGATATCAGCATTCATATAAATGCCATCAAATTGAATTCTGATACATTTCCCTTTGATTTCATTACCAATATAAAATGTTTTTCTGTACCATCCTGTTCCCCCGACAGTGTATCCTGTACTAGCAAATTTACCCCCCTTCATTTCCCCCCTTGATCAAGGGGGGAAAGTTACTTTTTTACTCCTTCCCCCTGGGGGAAAGCCTGTCCCACCTCAGCGGGAGTCGGGAAGGGGGTTTTACATCAACAAGATCTATATTTTATGTATCAATCCTTAAACAGAAGCTGTGCAAGTTCATATAGGCTGCGACGCCAGGTAAGGAACTCGTGACGTGTATTTTCAGAAACATAGGAGACGGCATTGAAACCGGCTTCTTTCAGCGCGACGGCGGCATTCCTCACGCCATCAGGGTTTTCAAAGCTGCCACAGCTCATGAATATGAGTTTGACCTTCGACTTGTCTTTGATATCTTCCGGCCTGTAAGTGCCTCCGCTGAGGAGGCCGTAGTGCCCACCCAGGAGCCATCCTCAGCTTTCGTGAGGGGAGTTCCTCCTCTGGTACCACCCGGTCCCAGGCTTACAACAACGCTTTTTGCATCAGGTGCTAAAATGCGGAATCTTGCATAGCCTTGTGAGTTGACCTGCGGGTACTCTTGTCCCGGTTGATTTAATGTTGAAGGTTTGAAATCTTCAATAATCGCTGGCTGGTCTGTCTGCGCTAAACACAGAGAAACTGATAAAGTAATTAGTGTCTGTCCATAATGTCCCCCTTTTTGTTAATAACCAAAAGATTTTTAATTGCGATGGGGGATTTTTGGCAACAAAAACAATCACTCGGTAAGAAATCGGCCACAATCCTGTTAATATCCCGGTCCAATTTGTTAATATCAGTTGGATTTTGATTTTTTTCACATATCTTTTTCGTCCCGTTTATAGGTTAATTATTCAAAACACCTTTTTTTACTGGTCGTTCCGACGATCAGCAGACCTTTGGAGCGGGTTTAATCCGGTCAAGAATTAATCCGGTCATCACTCTGAAGTTATATGCCAAAATACTCCAAAGGACCTTCGCCTGGAAGTGAATCCAGCCTTTCCAATTACAGGTAAAAATATTGAACCCCCGTTTTATATTTGAGATAATAGCCTCCATGGCGCTGCGCCATTTTCTTAACCGTGTTTCCATGTTGAAACTACTGACAATATTCTGCATGCTGCCAACAACCTTATTAAACACAATATTTGCAATGCCTGCTTTCTGTGCATGTTCCATGTTGGCTAAACTGGCATATCCACCATCGGTAGTGATGTTGCGCGGAATGGCCCCATAATTTTGAATAACATTGTCAATCGTTGGTTTAAACAAGGATTTATCTGATGGGTTGCCACTTAAAACCTGACAATCCAGAACAAGGTTGCTCTTCCCTGCTGCCAGGTTTATTTTGTGACCAAAAAGCGCCTCACGTTGTCCTTTCACAATGATATCAGTGTGTTGTTCATAAATTGAAAATATTTTATCATCATTGGGAACTTTTTCACCGTCAATTTCTTTGCGCCAGGTCACATCATATACCTGTTTCATCAGTCCAAGCAATTTAACCAGTTCCTGCTGAATAACCATGGCGATAATACTCGTGGACTTTTTTTTTATCGCATTGGAGGTTTGATTGATCACTTTGGTGAACAGAATCAATTGTTTATGAAAAAGGGGTATCCGTTTCGCTTCTCCACGTGTAATGTTGATTTCATAGAAGGTCTTCTTTGCCGATTTTGTGTAATCAATAAAATCAAGCGTATCAATCTCTTCTTTCAATTGTGCCAATAACCGGGTACTTGTTTTTACACAATCCCATACAAGGGAGTTATTGGTTGGGTAATGAATATTGGTTTTAACAACGGTAGAATCCTGTGAAACACTTTTCACGTCTTCCAATCCTTCACTTATGGCAATTTTATTAATCTCCACAAGTACACGGTGCAGGGATTCCGGTTTAATACGGGAGATGGATTTTTGAAACATCTGAAAACTGTATGGCTCGCGGCCATCCAGTTTTATAAAAGTCCCACAGATCCTGGAATCGTTTTGTGCATATTCCAGTTCCCGGTAATCCATTCCACGCATTTCCTTGAAAATTGCCGCACGTACAATTTGTTCAACACTGGGGGTATCTTGTCGCCCAAAAGTTGAAGCTCTTTCACTGCCGATGATGTCTGATTTCAACATTAAAATGATATCAGGCCTCGATTCCAGAATAGTGTCAATTACGCAAAACTCCGGATTTGCAGACCAATCAGGCTTTTCAAATTTCAAAAGTAACTCGTTGAAGATTTTCATGGGTTCATTATCTTTGATTCCAAGATACCTGGAACTTTCTTGATATATGCTTGCAACCTCCTGTATTTATTAACAATTTGAGTTTAAAGACAAACACTAATTATTATATAAAACGGAGGTAACAATGGCTTTTAAAACAGTGCACCTGATGCAGAACTTAAAAAGCATCATAATCTGATAGAAACAGGGGAATACAAACTTTATACTTATGTTGTAAAAACACAGAACGAAGCAATTAAAATTTGCAAAGATCTTTATGAAAAAGAAAAAAATGATTCGGTACTGCTTTGTCCCGGCTTTATACACAAAGATGTAGCCGAAATCTTCGAGGCTCTCGAAAATAAAGTCGCCGTTTGTGTTTCTCGAGGTGATGGTTCCAGCAGTAAAATTACCGCTCCGGTTTTGCAAAGGGAATTTTTTGGTAAATGATTTATTGAAATCATTATCTTTTTTGACGGCTGTGGAACATCTTCATTCAAGTACTTACACGAAAATACAAGTTAAAAAGCCTGTGGCCCTGACCTTATTTTGTCGTATTATATTGACCACTAAAAGTTGGAGTTAAGTGCTTGTTGTTTAATCATGTATGCTAATCGCAGTCTAATTGGTCAAATGCGATAAAGATGTCTAGCTTTTGCAAATTAAATCTGATAAGTAATATGTATTTGATAATTTATTGTTATCTTGAAGTTAGATATAAGAGAATGGCTGTTATTACCATTGATAAAAAGTATATGTTTTTATGAAAGCATATTCTTATTATACCGATAAGGAACTGATGGAGGAAATTAGGGCAGGCAATATGCTTGCTTTTGATTCACTTTACCGGAAATACAGTAAGAGGCTGTATAAATTCTCTTATTCAATTCTTAAGTCAAAGGAAGAGGCTGAAAATATCATTCAGGATGTTTTTCTTAATCTTTGGGTAAACCGTGATAAAGTTGAAAAGGATTCATCCGTCAAATACTATATCTTTACAATTGCTTATAATTCAGCGATATCAATCATTCGAAAAAAAATTAAGGAATCACACTTTATTATGGATGTAAAAAAGCTTCAGGATCTGACAGAGGAGCCTGTTGACCTGCAAATTGAATATAATGAACTAAATGAAAAGCTAAATGAGATTATTGATGCATTACCTGGACGGCAGAAGGAGATTTACCTGCTTCACAAGGTTGAAGGATTGAAATACATAGAAATTTCCAAAAGGTTGAATATTTCAGTGAATACCATCGAGAATCATATGTCACGGGCGCTCAAAAAAATACGCAAAAAGCTTGGAAATTATTCTCTTCTGGCAGTTTTGTTCTCGTACCTTTTTGTTTAGAAATATTGTTTTCTGAAAAATTCTTATCGAGAGTAGTGGTAAGAATTCTTTTCTGCGTCTTATTATTCAGAAACAAGTATTATAATTAGATAATATACTTTCAGAGATTAATGATTCATTCAGAGACCGATATATGGGTTAGGTTTGGGGTCAGTTAATTTAGAAGCACTTACGGATTCCCTGAGTGCTTTCTTTTAAGCAAATTGAATTATGAATAAGAGACTTCTTGAAAAATACTTCAATAATAAATGTAACGATAAGGAATTAAATTTGGTATTGACCTGGTTCAGGGATTCAGCAGGAACTTCTGAAGGAAAAACTTTATTGCATAGAATATGGGAGGAGGTACCTGAAAATGACTTCGATATTAGGACAGATTTTGATTCTATTCTTAATAAAATACATCACGAGGTTAATGTGTATCAAACAAAACTAATGATAGATAATGCTCAAGATAGTCTGGTAAAATATAACAGGAGGCAGTATCTTATAAGGATTTTCAGGAATGCTGCTGCTATACTTCTATTTCCTGTTCTTGGTTTAGGATTGTTTTTTTCCTTTAAGTATTATTCAGCCAGATCTGTTCAGTTATCAGGTAGCCAAGCATGCAACGAAATTTTCTCATCCATGGATGCTATAACCAAGGTTACTTTGACGGATGGTTCTTTTGTCTGGCTGAATCACAGCAGCTCACTGTGTTACCCGGTAGCTTTTAATGAAAAATACAGGAAAGTTGAACTGAAAGGGGAAGGTTTTTTTGCGGTAGCACATAATTCAGAATTACCTTTTATAGTAAGTGTCGGTGAGATTCAGGTAGTCACATGCGGAACGACATTTAATGTAATGGCTTATCCTGATGATGATAAAATTGAGACATCGCTTATTAATGGAAGTGTTGAAATACAAAAGATATTACCAGATGGGAAAGCTTCCACTTTTTACAAAATGGATCCAACAGACTATACGATATATAATAAGAATAATAATGAGATTATTACAAATACTATTAGTGACAACAGGTATTTTTCATGGAAGGATGGAAAGCTGATTTTCACATCAGAGCCCTTGGAAGATGTTGTTAAGAAACTCTCCAGGTGGTTTAATGTTGATATTCAGATAATAGATCCTAAATTAAATAATTTTCCATTGACAGCTACTTTCGTTCATGAAAGTTTGCCTCAGGTAATGGAGCTTTTAGCTATTGTATCACCTATTAAATACTATATATCAAACAGGGAGAAAAATAGTGATGGTACATTTACGAAGAAAAAAGTAATTATTGACCACCGATAACAGTGAATTAAATAGAAAAATAATGAATTAAAATATTTGCCTATGATTCATAACTAAATGTTAAAAAACGGGACAGCGTTAGAGCACTATCCCGCTTAACTAAGTACTTGTTAATTAAATAAAAATTTTTAGTAATCTTAATCCTATCAAATTTATGAAAAAACTTAAAGATTATGAAAGGAATTTATCTAAGTTCTTTTCTAGAAAAACAATGAGAGTTATGAAAATCACCTTCTTTTTGTCTATTCTGACAGTTTTTCAACTCTGGGCTACTGAAACTTATTCTCAACTAACAAAGCTCACTTTGAATGTTGAAAATACAAAAATAGCAGATGTTTTAGTAAAAATTGAAAATCAGAGTGAATTCTATTTTCTCTACAGTCCAAAATTGATCGATGTAGAGCGAAAAGTAAATATAGCTGCGGAAGAAAAACCTATAAAGGACATTTTGAGTGAAATTTTCCCTCATGATATCAGGTTTATCGTTAGCGACCGTCAGATCGTTCTAATTCCAACTAAGGGATCATCAGCACTGGAAGTACTCTTGCAACAACAAGCAGTAACAGGTACGGTTACTGATGCTATAACCGGAGAACCGATGCCGGGAGTAAATATTGTTGTGAAAGGTACAACCATAGGTGCTTTAACCGATTTAAGCGGAAGATACTCAGTTACTGTATCTGACCCAAATGATGTACTGGTATTTACATTTATAGGTTATAATGCACAGGAGGTTTTATTAGCTGGCCGAAGGATTGTAGATGTAAGGATGATTCAAAGCATAGAAGCTTTGGAAGAAGTTGTTGTAGTTGGGTATGGAACACAGAGAAAGATGGATTTGACCGGCTCAGTGGCTTCAATTTCATCAGATAATTTAAAAGATAGAGCAGCTATATCCTTTGGAGAGGCTGTTATAGGGCAAATCGCTGGAGTACAAATTCAGCAAATAAGTGGCGAACCTGGAGGAGAAGGTTTGTCCATTAGGGTAAGAGGTACGGCTTCTATCACCCAATCCAATGATCCTCTTTATGTTGTAGATGGCTATCCAATGGAAAGCGGTGTCTTTAACATGCTTAATCCGTCAGACATTGAAAGCATTCAGGTATTGAAAGATGCGTCTTCTACTGCCATTTATGGATCGAGGGGAGCTAACGGAGTGGTGATCATCACTACGAGAAAAGGAAAATCAGGTGCTCTATCTGTTAATTTTAATATGTATGCAGGTATTCAGCAAGTGGCAAAAAAAATTGAAATGATGAATCGCGATCAATTTGTGGAATATTTTATCGATGGACGCAATCAGGCATGGTTGGATGCACCTATTATTGAATCCGATCCCGATAAAACTCCACATACAATAAATGATCCTAATAGCAGGCGAAAATTATATCCAAATTATAGTAATACATATATGATTCCAGACGGGCAAGATGGTTATCTTTACGATTTTCAAGATCCTTCTTCAGTTGCGCAAATGCCCGACAATGACTGGCAGGATTTGCTTTTCAGAAATGCAAAAATACAGCAATATGAGTTTTCATTATCCGGAGGAACCGATAGAGCACAATATGCTTTTTCTACCAGTTATGTACAGCAAGATGGAATTGTTCTCAATACAGACTATGACAGGATTAACCTAAGAGCTGATATAAGTAGTCAAATTAGTGATCGTTTCCGGGTCGGTCTAAACCTTAACTCCTTTTTCTCTAATAGTAATGAGACAGACGAAGGAAAATATTCTGCTGTAAGTTACGCTCAGCATCTACCTCCAATTTATCCTGTAAGGAATCCAGATGGGAGCTATGGTTCGATGGTTCGAAACTATGAAATTCTTGCAGGGGATGTAGCAAGCCCTATTGGTTTTGCTGAACAAATTTATGCTCATAGAAAACGAAATGGAGGGATGGGGATTTTCTTTGCTGAATGGGAAATTATAAGAGACTTGAATTATAAAATAAGCGTAAATGGAGGAGTTCAGTACAATGTTAGAGATCAGTACTTGCCCTCTTATGTTGATCTGGATGCTTCCAGAGCACCAAGAATAGCTCGAGCTAGCAATGATACACGGACTGATTTGGATTGGGTAATTGAACAAACTCTAACATTTCAAAAAACATTTGCCGAAATACATAAACTGACGGCATTAGCCGGGTATACCACTCAAAAACATTCCTATGCCAGAATTTATGGTGAGGCAAGAAATTTTCCGAATGATAATATTTATACTCTGAATGCAGGTACCATGTATGACCTAACTGGCACTGAATCAGAATATTCTATGATCTCCTATCTAGTACGTGTTAATTATATTTTAAATGAAAAATATTTGTTAACTGCCTCTTATCGTACTGACGGATCTTCCCGTTTTGGGAAAGATAACAGGTGGGGCTCATTCCCAGCTATATCAGCTGGTTGGCGAATCAGCCAGGAGAATTTTATGCAGAATATTCAAATTATCAATGACTTAAAATTAAGAGCCAGCTATGGAATCGTAGGGAATAATCGAATTGGAGATTATTCAGCTATTGGTTTGCTAAGTGTTGGCTACTATCCTACCGGAGACGCCCTTGTAACTACTATAGATCCCAGTACTTATTCAAATGATCTGCTGGGATGGGAAAAAACACAGCAGATTAACTTAGGATTCGATTTGGGATTGTTTGATAATCGAATCAGATTAGAAGCTGATTTTTATGACAGCAAATCTCTTGAATTGCTTCTTAACGTTCCGGTTCCAACCATTACTGGGTATTCCTCTCAAATACAAAACATAGGCAAAGTACGAAACCAAGGGATGGAATATCTATTATCAACCAGAAACCTGGTGAATGAATTTAAATGGTCCAGCGATTTTAACATCGCCTTTAATAAGAACGAAGTCCTTGAATTAGGACCCGATGGCCGACCAATTCTTGCCAGTGCTCCTAATGCCTCTAATTCCTTCATAACACAGATTGGCTCTCCTATTGCTAGTTACTATGGTTACGTATATGAGGGGGTATTCATGAGCCAGGAAGAATTAGATCAATATCCTCACCTTCCTGCTGATAAGGTTGGGGACGGTCGGTATCGGGATGTGAATGGAGATGGAAAAATGGATCAGAACGACAAAGAAATCCTTGGAGACAACCATCCCATTTTCACCGCAGGTTTTAATAATAATTTTGCATACAAGAATTTTACTCTGGGAATCCAATTTACAGGAAGCTATGGGGCAAAGCTTTTCAGTATTTTCAAACGTATGACCGGAGTCTACCATGGAGATCGCAATGGAATGATCGAACTACTTGACCGTTGGAGATCACCGGAAGATCCAGGTGATGGATATCATTTCCGACCAACACGGACGCCGGCAGGTTGGCAACGTAGTCCTTCATCAATATGGTTAGAAGATGCTTCTTATTTGCGTCTAAGAAACCTTTCATTAGCTTATGATTTTAGCCCTGAAACGATCCAAAAGCTAAAGTTGAAAGCAGTACGTGTCTATCTTACAGGACAAAATCTTTACACTTTTACTAAATATGTAGGATATGATCCCGAAACCAGTAGTCAGGGTAGTGGTTTAACCAAAGGAGGAGACTACATGGGATATCCAACAGCGAGATCTATATTATTAGGAGTTAATGTTACATTCTAGTAATTTAACTTGCAGATTATGAAAATATTAATAAATGATAATTTAAATTATGTACAGATGAAAAAGATATTAATACTTCTTACTGGAATAATAGTACTGACAGCTTGCAGCGAAGATTTTATCGATTTAAATCCACCTTCAAATCTCAATTCCGCAGGATTTTATAAAACACAAAAGGAAATAAATCAAGCTGTTTTATCGGCATATGGAGACCTTAGGTCCGTTTATAATAGTCGATTCATAGAATTGGGAGAAATCAGGTCGGACAATACAACATATTCCTGGTTACCTGGAAATCCTGAATCCCAAAAAGGCATAGACGAGTTTGCATCACCTTTGCTTATCGATAATAGTTATACAACAAGCACCTGGAATGACTGTTACAGTATTATAATGCGGGCAAATATCGTAATTGACAAAGTTGATCAAGCTACATTTATAGATGAAAATTTACGGAATCAGTACAAAGCTGAAGCAAAATTCATCAGGGCCCTTATCTATTTCTGGTTAAACAGGATATTTGGGGGAGTTGACTTAAATGGTCAATTGTCAGGGGTCATAAAAGTCGATAAGGCAATATCGCAAATTGAAGCTTATGAGCTTGGACGAGTTCCACTTCAGGAAATGTATGATCTGATCGTAGAAGATCTGGAATTTGCTGAGCAATATTTACCTGATTCCTACGCATCCTCTGACAAAGGTCGTTTAACAAATGGAGGAGCAACAGGATTATTAGGGAAAGTATATATGACGATGGCAGGCTATCCTCTTAATAAAGGTACTGAATATTATAACCTTGCCATTCAGAAATTTCTGGAAATCATTAATGATCCCAGATATTCCTTAGTACCAAGCTATAAAGATTTATTCGATGTTACAAATAAAAACACAGCCGAATCTTTATTTGAAGTGCAATATAAGAAAGGTAGTCCCGGAGGAGCAACAGGTAGTCCCTGGAATAATAGTTTTGCGCCGCGTTTTTCGGATAAAGAAGTAGTACTTGTTGGTAATAAAGGTGCAATGAATTCTCCAACTGGAACTATGTCGAATGCCTATGAAACAGGTGACCCCAGAAAATATGTTTCAATGAGAGATGGCTGGACCAATAGTACTACAGGGCTTTGGGAAACTGAGAGATATGTTTGTAAATATTATGATGTCGCCACAAGTGGCTCTGATAATGGAAATAATTGGATTGAACTACGTTTAGCTGATATCTACTTGTTGTACGCAGAAGCTCTAGTTCGCACAGGTGGGGATAAATCTATAGCATTAGATTATTTAAACCAAATTCGTGAGAGAGCACGTAATACACCTGGGGATCCGGATATAGTTCCTCCTCCAGATCTTCTAGAAGATCTGGAATTAACCGATTTCGCCGATGATCAAGCCTTTTTACTGGCAATTGAAAATGAACGGAGGGTAGAGCTGGCTTTCGAAAATCATCGCTGGTTTGACCTGGTTAGGACAGAACGGGCTAAAGATGTGATGCTTGATTCTCAGGTTGCTAATGGATTCCCTGCATTTACATGGAGTGACAACATGTTAGCTTATCCGATTCCAATGACTGTCATGCAGTCGAATGCTGGTAAAATTATCCAAAACCAGGGTTACACACAGCTATAATTAATCATGCTGGAGGTTAATCAATTGTGATTAGCCTCCAGATTTTATAAATTATTAAACTTATAAACATGAGGAATCTAATTTGTCTTTCAATAATATTTTTTTTAATAACCACTGTTGTTTTTTCACAAACAGATAATACTCTTACTTCCAAAGAGAAAAAGGAGGGCTGGATTATTCTGTTCGACGGAGTCAGTACAAATGGATGGACTAATACAAGAGGTGAGGCAGCTCCTTTGAGTGGCTGGGAGATCAAGAATGGTTGTATAAATACTGTACCTGGAGGAAGAGGAGGGGATATTATAACTGAAAACGAATATTCAGATTTTGAACTTTTGGTTGATTATAACATAACACCAGGTTGTAATAGCGGTGTGAAGTATTTTTTCACAACATATGAAAATGGAGGTAACCTGGGATGTGAGTTTCAAATACTGGATGATATTTCAGGTACTGATAATAAGGAAGCAGATCACCTTTGTGGTTCATTTTATGATGTATTACCTCCAATAGAATCAAAGAAAAAAGTAAATCCTCCAGGTGAATGGAATACTATCCGTGTAGTAGCTAAAGGTAAAAATGTTGAACATTGGTTGAATGGTGTAAAAATTTTGGAATATACACGTGGCGACAAGGTCTTTACAGATGCTGTTTCAGATAGTAAATTCAATAAAACAGTACCTGCCTTTGGTACGGTAGAGAAAGGTCATATTCTCTTGCAATATCATGGTGGTTTGGTGTCTTTTAAGAATATTAAGATTAAAGTGCTTTAAAGTTATATGCAAAATTATAAATTATTGTATGTATTATGGAAAAGAGACGTGATTTTATAAGGAAGGTAGCTTTTGGTTCTGCTGGTCTGGCAATTGGAGGAACAGCCTTAGGTTTTAGTGCAAGAAGTTACAGGAACATTCAGGGGGCAAATAATAGGATTCGTATTGCTATTATTGGTGTAAATGGACGTGGGAATGGTATGGCAATAACTTTTGCACGACAAGAAAATGCTGAAGTGTCGTGCATTTGTGATGTTGATGAAAGAGCCATACCAAGGACAATGAAAACCGTAACTAGTTTAGACCCTACTCCCCCAACACCGAAGTCAGAGAAAGACTGTAGAAAAGTATGTGAAGATAAATCAATAGATGCGATCTATATTGCAACTCCTGACCACTGGCATACCCCCCTTACTGTAATGGCTTGTAAGGCAGGAAAGCATGTATACGTAGAAAAACCATTAAGTCATAATCCGAGAGAAGGTGAACTTGCGATCGCTGCAGCACGAAAATATAACTGCGTTGTTCAGATGGGTGCACAGCGTCGTTCGGCACCTATGCTTACAGAGGGAATCGAGCAGTTACATGAAGGAATTATCGGAAGGGTATATCTGGCCAAAACATGGTATACCAATATGCGCAAGGAGACCTTTCTAACAGATGGACCGGTACCAGCTTGGCTCGATTATGAATTATGGCAGGGTCCTGCTCCACGTGTTCCCTATAAAGAAGGTTTGATTCACTATAATTGGCATTGGTTCTGGCACTGGGGAACTGGTGAAGCTTTAAATAATGGAACTCATGAAATTGATATCGCACGTTGGGGTCTTGGCGTGGATTACCCAATCAGGGTTTCATCAGTGGGGGGAAGATATCATTTTAAAGACGATTGGGAAACTCCCGATACACAGGTGATAACGTGGGATTATCCTGGTCGTATCTCTCTGATGTGGGAGAGTAGAAGCTGTAATGGAAGAGATATTGAAGGCTCGGATCGTGGTATTATTTTCTATGGAGATAACGGAAGCTTAGATACTGGTGGAGATGAATACAAAGTGTATGATCTCAGAGGTAAATTGATTAAAGATATAAATAATAAAACAGACACAGGTGTCCAGGGACGTGACCCCACTAATCCAAGTCCAGGAATGGACAGTCTTCATGTAGCAGACTTCCTCGATGCCATCAGGAACAATCGTCGTCCAAATTGTGATGTTGAAGACGGACATAAGAGTACAGTAGCAGCACAGTTGGGAAATATAGCCTGGCGTTTAGGTCGTGATTTAAAACTCGATCCCCAAAACGGGCATATCATTGATGACAAAGAAGCACAAAAACTATGGAGCCGTGATTATGAAAAAGGATGGGAACCAAAAGTATAAAAATATTGTTCTATTTACAAAGAAAAAACAATAACTTAAGTTGAGGAGTGGGAACATGAAGATAATCCAAGCTTTCTTGATATTCATTTTATGAAAAGAATATCAATTTCAGGACGTGGAATTATTGTTCGGGTTACTGCCTTACCTGCTTTTATTTAGCCTCGTTCCAGCAAACGGTAAACTGTTCGTCTACCTATTCCAATATTTGCATAATAAACATATAATATCACAAAATAATTATCAGCACAATAGTTGTTAAAAAAGCCTCTTAAATTGAGGCTTTATATATGTTTTATATATGTTTTCTATATAATTGTTTTGCACGGGTTACTTTCCGATACAGAAAATAACTTTAACTGAATATCAATAAGTTATTCAAGTTGAGGAGGAACAACCGCCATAGAATCTATTCTAAATGGAAGGAAAACAATTTGTTCTGACATCAATTCTTTAGCTAGTTATATAACAAAGGCAAAAGCAACACCCTTAAATAAAGATACATTAGATCAAATTACTAATTGGCACCTCCATGCGATAGAAAAATTAAAAGAGTACAGAAAATTGGAAGTACCAGAAAATTTTAGATTGTATAATAATCTACATAGTAGAAAAACCGTTTGGATTTTACAAAAACTAAAAGAAGAAATAAATTCTGAAGCTAACCAGTATATAAAAAATGTTAGCAATCTGATTTTGTTAAATGTCGGTAAAAACTGCTACGATTGCCAAGATAAATCTTTGAATCCATCAAGATTAATAAAATCATTTGAAAAGATATCCCAACTGGTTATTAAATCATTATCTGAATACTCAATGCCCTATAAAGCCGTAAATAATTATCGTAATTTTCTTCATAAGTTTCAACCTGTTTCAATAACTTCGAATAACGCTTTGTCGGTTTCCCTTTGTAATTTTTTTGAAATGCTTACTATTAATTTCCTGATAAACTTTATCAATTCCATATAACAAACCAAATTGCTTTTCCAACTTTCTGTATCCGAGGCTTTGTACCTGCTTTTCATAAAAACAACCCCTGAACGCTAAACGGTGGTAAAAATAAGTATCTGCACAATGTAGCTTTCGGCAACGTTTCCCAGTTCGTGGACAAATGAAAAACCAAACAACACCTTTCCCCAAATTGGAAGGAATTGAAACAAGCTGAACACTGTAATTAATAGGTACTTTATTGCAAGTGTAATCCAGTACCATGTAAGGGTTTTCGGCAAGGGTATTTATAGCAATAGAAATGCTACCTGTTTTGTTTCCGTTTCTGCTCCAGGTAATTGTTCCTCTTTTCCATTGGTTGGGTATAAGATATCCCCATCGTTTCAAATCTGAAATGCTAATTATCTTACATTCGTTGTATAGGGTGGGGAAGGCGGGTAACTTCTGCATCCGGAATTTATTTTGAAAACAAACCTAAATCATTAAGGAACTTTCATGCCTTAAATCCTTTTGAGGTTCTTTCTTACGGTTTGTTCAGTTCGCGGTGCCAGGTATATATCTGCATTACTTTAATATAAAACTGTAATAATTCTTTGCATATAAGTAATAAATTTATTACTTTTGTATTTGTGAAATACAACGAACTTTTCAGAATATTAAAAAAGGATGGGTGGTTTGTAGTAAGGAAAAGGGGGAGCCATGTAATTATGAAGCATCCTACAAAACCCGAACAGCTTACCGTTCCGTACCATGCCGGAAAAGAGGTTAAAAAGGGCTTATTAAAAGCACTATTGAAACTAACGGACATTAAAACAGATAAAAGATGAAAAAACCAAAGATTAATATAACAGTGGTAAAAGAGGATAAGGGATATAGTGCTAAAACTTCGGTGGAAAATAATTTTATTGTAACCGAGGGGGATACTTTTGAGGAACTTAAAAACAATATTCTGGAAGCTGTAAACCTTGCTTTTGAAGATAAAGGGTTTGTTTATAATATTGATGAAATCATATTTAGTTATGACCTCGAAAGTTTCTTTGATTTTTATAAGGTTATCAATGCAAAGGCACTTTCTGAACGTATAGGAATGAATCAAAGCCTTTTGGCTCAATATATCAAAGGGATAAAAACCCCTTCGCCCGATCAGACAAGACGTATCCTTAAAGGAGTTCAGCAAATAGGAAGGGAACTTTCCGAAGTCCGTTTTTTGCTCTGATATGTGCCGGTTACTTTCCGATACAAAAATCCCTGAATATATTACCAAGGATTTCATCAGTGGTAATCTCCCCGGTGATCTCGCCAAGGTAATGTATTGCCTGACGGATATCTATTGCAATAAGATCTTCCGGAATCTTATTATCAAGCCCGTTAATAACCCTTTTTAGGCTTTCCGATACATGAATTAATGCCTCATAATGTCTTAAATTAGTGATTATTATGTTTTCCGGACTAATCCTGTCTTTTTCAATTATCTCACCCAGCTTCACTTTAAGATCGTCGAGGCCGGTTAATTCCCGTGCCGATATGAAAAGCAGAGAATCACCAGCTTCAAGAGATATTTTCTCCTTTAAAAAGGATATATTGTTCTGATTACCAAGGTCAATTTTATTAATTAGGATTATCAGTCTCTTATCTGATCCTTTAATCCCATCCCTTATAATATCTGCCCGCTTATTTATCAGTTCAGGTGTTTCTGTAACTTCATCAACCAGAAGGATAACCGAAGCCTGTATGATTTTTTCGTGAGTTTTCTTTATCCCGAGATTTTCAACAATATCTGAAGAATCACGTAAACCAGCAGTGTCTATAAATCTGTATTCCAATCCATTAATAATTATTGTATCCTCAATTGAATCCCTTGTCGTTCCGGGTATTTCAGAAACAAGGGCCCTCTCCTCATTTAACAAGGCGTTCAGTAAAGTAGATTTACCTGAATTTGGTTTTCCTGTAATAGTAACAGGTATCCCGTTCTTTATTACGTTACCGAGACGGAATGAAGATGCAAGGTTATCAGCAAGTTCCTTAACATGAATTACTATGGATCTTAATTCACTTCTGTCTGCAAATTCAACATCTTCCTCACCAAAATCAAGTTCAAGCTCAATAAGTGAAGTAAACCGTAAAAGTTCCGATCTCAGTTTGCTTATCTCCGCAGAGAATCCACCGCGCACCTGGTTGATTGCAATCCTGTGAGAAGCTTCAGAAGAGGAAGCGACCAGATCAGCAACAGCTTCAGCCTGCGATAGGTCCATTTTTCCGTTAAGAAAAGCACGTTGAGTGAATTCACCGGGAGCGGCAATCCTGGCTCCATTCTCTATTAACAATTCCAGTATCTTCCCCTGGATATATCTTGAAGCATGACAGGAGATCTCAACAGAATCTTCACCTGTGTATGAATGAGGCATCCTGAAAACACTAACAAGGACATCATCAATGACTTCCTCTCCATCATGAATATCTCCATAAATGACTGTGAATCCCTTTGATTCAGTGAATTTTATTTTATTGTCCGCAGGGGTGAAGATCTTTTGGCATATTTTCAGACTCCTGGAACCACTGATCCTGATCACTGCAATGGCACCACTTCCTGACGTTGCGGGAGCACAGATCGTTTCTTCGTTTCTGATCATCAGATAATATCTTATGATCAGCAAATTTAGGAAACTTTATCGCCTTTCAATTATGAATTATATACTAACTTTAATACAGTTTTCAAAATAAAAACAATCAGATATGAGCAGTTACAGTCGCAGAAGTTTTCTTAAGACTTCACTGATTGGCGGAGTTGCAATCACCTGTATAAATCCTGATAAAGCTTTTTCTTCATTAACGGACCAGGATATTCAGGGCAGTAGTGTTTCTATTACTTCCGGGAATGACAGGGCTGATATGGCCTTCCGGGCTCTTCAGCCTTTTGCAAAACAGATCAAACGTGCAATCGGAAACCGACGGGTTGTCCTCAAACCAAATAATGTACTTATTTATGTGCCACTGGCATGTACCCATGTTGATACACTGGAAGGTGTACTGGAGTTTCTTAAATCGATCAATAAATTAAATAATGTCATAATTGCTGAATCATCAGCCAGCGGTTCTACACTGGAAGGATTTGACAATTACGGTTATTACAGACTCTTATCGAAATATCCTGTCAGTCTTGTTGATCTCGATGATGAACCGTTTGAAATCATGCATGTTATCGATGAAAAAGATTTCAGACCACATCTTATCAGAGTATCACGTATTATTCTTGATCCGGATTCCTTTATAGTTTCTGTAGCCAGAATGAAGACTCATAACTCAGTAGGGGTCTCTCTCTCTCTGAAAAATATTGTTGTGGGTGCTCCTGTAAAGGACAAGGGATTCACTCTCTATTCCGAGGATAAAAGGTTTTCCTCCCGGGCAAAAGAGTCAAAACCAGGTACAAGGAGTTACAAAAGGCTGATACATGGCAGCGGAATTCATGCGACAAATTACAATATAGCTCAGTTAGCCTGCCAGTTGCACCCGGATCTTGCAGTTATTGATGGTTACGAGGGGATGGAAGGAAACGGGCCAACGTTGGGCACAGCAATTGATCACAGAGTATGTATTGCAAGCCAGGACTGGCTGGCTGCTGACCGTGTGGGTATTGAACTTATGGGTATTGATTTTTCAAAAATCGGATATCTTAATCATTGCTCTCAGATGGGACTGGGTGTTGCTGATTTAAGTAAGATTAAGATAACAGGGGAAACTCTTAAAGACCATATAAAACAATATAAGCTACCTGATAATTTTGACAGGCAGATAGTCTGGATGAATCCTAAATCATAATGTTTTTGTACACTTTTCAACCTTACTTTGGGAGATGGACAGATATTCTTGAATATCAATTAACTTCTGTAATAATAATATTTCATTTTATTTATATTTTATTTTAGAAATATTTTAATTTAATTATATTTTATTTTTTATATATAAAAGAATCTTAAATATGAAAAAATTCGTAAACCAATCCGAAATTAGTCGCCGGGATGCAATGAAATTAATAACTGCAGGCTCGGCAGCCGGAATCCTGGGATTGTTCGGAAGCCAGGAGTCCAGAGCAGAAACCCATGCAACACCTTTCTACGCAACAGGTATACCACCTGTTAAAATAAAAAGTGTTAAAGCCATTGCCACAGCTCCCGAAGGTTCAAACCTTGTAATCGTAAAAGTAGAAACTACCGAACCCGGACTTTATGGAGTAGGTTGTGCAACATTTACACAGCGGGCCATGGCAGTAATAACGGCGATAGACAGTTATCTGAATGATTTTTGCGCTGGTAAAGATGTAGATAATATTGAAGATATGTGGCAATCCGCCTACGTTAGTTCTTATTGGCGAAACGGTCCGGTCCTGAATAATGCTTTGAGCGGACTTGATGAAGCTTTGTGGGATATTAAGGGTAAAAGAGCCAATATGCCTGTATACCAGCTTCTTGGTGGTAAATGCAGAATTGCTGTTGACTGTTATGCTCATGCCAGTGGAAGAACACCTGAAGCATTAGCAGACCGTGTTCAGCAGTTTATGGATCAGGGTTTCCGGCATGTGCGTATCCAGCAGGGTGGATATGGCGGAGTTGGAACCACAGAGCAACAACCTGACTTTAAGGAAGCTGGCTTTGGAAGGGAACAGGATCAATTCATGGATCAGAACGCCTATCTGAAAGGAGTACCTGAAATGTTTGATGTTGTCCGGAAAAGATGCGGCGAAGACGTGGAACTTTTACATGATATTCACGAAAGGGTAGAGCCGGTTGACGCTATAAATATGATTAAGCAACTGGAACAATACCACCCTTTCTTTATTGAAGATCCTTTTTCCCCGGAAAATATGAACTGGTTCAAACATCTGAGAACACATACTACTGTTCCTATTGCCATGGGTGAATTATTCAATAATTATAATGAATTCAGAGACTATATGGTTGACCAGTTATTTGATTATATACGAATTCATATTTCTCAGATTGGAGGTATTACTCCGGCAATGAAAATTGCCCGCCTGGGCGAGTGGTTTAATGTTAAAACCGCATGGCACGGACCCGGAGACACTTCACCTGTGGGGCATGCAGCTAATGCTCATATCGACCTCGCAGTATGGAACTTCGGTATTCAGGAATCTCACTTCTGGAATGAAAGGGCACAGGAAGTTTTTCCTGGTTGTCAGACATACAATAACGGATATATGTATATTAATGAAGCACCAGGTCTAGGAGTGGATATCAATGAGAAAGAGGCAGCTAAATACCCGATTGGCACAAGATCAAACTGGACTGTCAGAAAAAGTGACGGGACCATCATAAAACCATGAGCTAACGGGTAAATTTGTTACCTTTCAAGATTCTGCAGCGTGAAGAATGAATCATCAACAGGAACTCCTGCAGTAATATCACTGAAACGAATTTCTGATTTCCTGTTATTAAGAAGGTTATTGGCAACCATGTCCTTAATCAGGTATTTTCCATCAGATAAAGGATGAATACTCTTTATTTCAATTATTTTAAAGAGTTCATTATCATAATTGTAAAACTCCATCTTCAGGAGATGATAAGTATCTGTGTCTATATAACTGATCTTACGTGAATAACCATATTCATCAGCTTTGTCTTCATTTATCGGAATACTTTCAATGATCCACCGGTTATTCTCACCAGAGTTTGGCAGATGTCTGTTTCTGAAATCTGAAAGGGTAGGTGAACTCATATCTGCATTTGAAAATTCGGAGCTCATAAACCTTCTTCCTTTTTCGGAGCTGACTATACGCCGTGTTCTTTTCAGTGCAGGAAGATATATCCACATTTCATCCGTTTCCTCTCTGTAATCGACCACCAGCATTGCTGTCCCGCGTACATCAGCCGGTTCAATGATCCTGATAAACCTTTTCTCCTGGCCATCAGGGAAGCTTTTGGTCGTTAATTTAATCTTCCTGTTGCGGGAAGCTCCGTTTTTCTCTGTTATAGTAAGGTCAATATATGCACTCATTGATTCTGTAATACTCAGATCACGGCATTTATTCATTATTTGTCCGGCATCAGGTTGTTGCGCTGCCAACTGAAAAAGCGGCAGTAGTAATACCGGTAATATCACTTTTCTCTTCATTTTTTTTATCTTTTATGATTCTACTTAATTTGATTTCAATAAACCGGGGTTTGAATTTCATGAGAATGGCAGGTATTAAAATGATTGCACCTATCAGGCAGGAACCAATAGATATTAAAACAAGGTATCCAAAGAATCTTATCGATGTGAAGCCTGAAAAAATCAATGCTGAAAAACCTGCCATAACACCGGCAGCATTGATAATTATGCTACGTCCGATAGTTTGCAGCGAGGCAACAGTTGCCTCAGCCCACGATAATCCTTTTAAGATATAAAATTTGAAGCGCCAGATGTACTGAATTGTAAAATCAACACCAACACCGATCATAATAGAAGAAAGGAGGGCAGTTGCTGCATCGAGGGCTATACCAGTAATACCCATAAATCCAAACAAGATGAGGATTGATGCAACCAGGGGGATAGATCCAATAAGCCCTCCTTTCAATGATTTAAATATTATCGCTAAAAGAACAAAAACAACTATAGCGGCAAACAGAAGGGAGGCGACCTGTCCCTTAATGACTGAAGCAGCAAAATCGGCCATGATCAGGGCATATCCGCCAACAGTTATTTCAGCCGGGAAAGTCTCTGCAATCCCTGTAATCTCTGCTTCAATCTGTCTGATAACTTCATTTTCCGGTCTGGAAAGTCTTATCAGAATATGTGCGTCGGTATTATCAAGATTTATTAATTGTCTGAAATCATCAGGATCACCACTCATATTGTAAAGCTCAAACATCTGGGCAATAGCCTCCCTTGTCCCTGGTATTCTGTCGTAACCGGAATCATTTTCAAAAAAAATAGCTTTACTCATCTCTCTGACTACCTGCGATATCGAAAAAACCTCACCAACTCCGTTCCGGTTTTCAAGCCTGCGGGTCAGGTCATCAATTGCCATCATGACCTCAGGGCTTTTTATATCCCCGGATATCATCACCGATATAGTCTGGGATCCTCCAAAATTGTCATTTATAATGTCAGAGGCCTTTCTCACAGGATGCCGTTTCGGAAAACAGGTTTCCTGATTTGTGTTTATCGTCAACAGGAAGATCCCTGAAGAAAGTACACCTATAATAATGGCTGATATTAGCAGAATCCTTCCCGGCCGATGAATAACCAATCCTGAAATCTTTTTCAGTATGAACCATGGTTCGCCGTTGCTGAGATTGCTTTGCCCTGCTTTTCTGAAGACCGGCTTGCGGATATATATCAAAGCAGGAATAAAGAGCAGGCTCATTGCAAGAGCAACTGAAACACCGGTTGCAGCGAGGATACCTACCTGTTTTGCAGGAATGATTGAATGCAGCAGAAGACCCATTATTCCTGCAATAGTTGTAAGCCCGCTGAAAAGTATCGGTATCCTGAACGATTGAAGAAGGTTTTTTACCAGTAGTCTTTTAGTGATTTGTTCATGTTGCGAACTAATGTTTATATATCTGGATACCAGATATATACCATAATTATTTGCAACAGCAACCAGAATAATTGGTACCAGAAGGCTCAGTATCGACATTTTCCATCCGAGGAGAGGTATTAAACCCATAGTAACTGCGGTGGAGAGCAAAACAACAGTAAAAGGCATCAGAACACTGCGCCATTCACCAAGAGTAAGTTTCAGAACAAAAAGCATTATCAGAAGAGCTAAAGGAATAAGAATTACAGCATCCTTATTTACATCGGTCATAATAGCTTTCCTTATGTATGGCAAACCGCCTGTCATTATTGTTGGGCTGCCAGGATTTGCCCCTATAATGGAATCGATCTCATATAAAGTTCTGTTTTCTACTTCGGTATTACTGATAGTGGCTGTAATTGTTGCGGTTGACATATCGGATGAGACAACAATATCCCTTGCAAAACGATTCCCCAGAATATCTGATCTCAATTGGATTAATTCGTCCGGTGAACCTGGTATTTGCTTTATCAGGGGTTCTACAACCATAAATCCTTCCTCACTCTTAATATTTCTTACAGTAAATGGTGAAATCCTTGATGACACTCCACTTACTCTTGAGATGCCACGATCTATATCCCTGATTTGACTTAAGTTATCAATAGTAATTATATTTGTATCTGAAAACAGGACTACCACCATATCCTGTACTCCGAACTCATTTTCTATCTTATCTGTTTTAATCCTCGACGACATGGTGGACGGAATGTAGTTACGCATATCAGGATCAACCCGAGCCGATGGTATCAACAATCCAAAGGCGACTCCAAGGATCAGACAAAATCCTATGATAAGCCAGCGGTATTTAATAATAAAATCAGCCATATTTTCAGAAATCAACCCTCATGGATATATAAAAACCATTCATAAAATCATTGACAAGGTCAAATAATGAACCTGACCGGCCATAATATAACTCTGCACCGGCAGTAATAGTCAGACCATCAGCAGGTTTAAGTTTCATTTCCGGAATTACAAGTAGATCGCGTGAGTTGAAGTTGTACATGGTAAAAACCGAAGGTTGCATTTTCCCGTAAAGAAGATCTGATTCAACTCTGAGACCTGCATTATGGTAATATCTTTCAAGCTGATAATTAAAGAGTCTGTTGAAAACCCCGACCTGCTGACGAAAGTAGCCTTCAATATCGAATCCTGGGATTGAAAGCATTTCGGCCAGCTTTGAATAATCTGGTTCTGTACCAATAAATGGATCAACCTGCGGGGAAATAAAATCCGGTAAATATTTGCCACTGTATTCCCCGGTAAAATGCCAGGAACCTGAAGACCAGTCAAACCCGGCAACCCATTTTATTTCAGGCAGAGGTACATATTCATACTCTTGCCATGACAGGTCAGGTATTGCCCAGGCAGCTTCACCACGAAATCCGACAGATCCGGCAATAGTCTCAAAATCAACGCCTATCACTCTGTTTCTATACGGTTCGACAGTCAATTCTGTATAAGGTACGGGTTCTGGTCCTGATAAATCCAGGTTAAACATACTTAAGGTAATGCCTGGCATCGGATCAAATCCGTCAAACCACGAGAAGCTCCAGTCAAAACTCCTGACATGAAAATCAGCTTTAAAACCATAGCTGAACATCTCCTTCCCGGTAATAAGGGAGGTGATATTCCGGATGGTTACATAATCAGGTACCGGAACAGGATCGATAATCAAAACTGAGGATCTGTAGTAAGGTATTACCTCAAATTCAAAATCAATGAAATCTGAAGGATACAACCGGGATGCCAAAAGAAGATTACCCATATCCATGTCTTCACGGTCGGGCGACCTGTAGATCATATTACGGGGACTCAGACTGGATGTAGGGTTTGTAAAATCAGCCCGGCCCCGTTTTATTATTATCTGCCCTGCAGCGATGTCCCATTTCCTGCCGTTTACTTTAACATAGGCTTCGCGGATGTCCAGTTTATTTACATGTTCACCAAACTCTGTTCCATAACGGAAACGCATGTCAGCAAATGCTTTGAAATGGGAGAAGTCCTCAATTTCAGCCTTAAGTCCGAAATCGGAAAATGCACTGGGTACATATAGTTTATCATCATTTTTATCTATAGCCGTATAGAACCCGCCCCTGATAAAACCATAGATATGGCTACTCTTGGTATTCTGCGGCACTGTGGAGAACATACTGTTCTGACAAACAGCTAAAGATGTTATTAAAGAAAATAGTCCGGACAATATCTTCCTTTTATCCTCCATACTTCTCATTTTATACAAATGAAGGATAATTAATAAGACCTGTCGTCTTATCCGCGTAGTCCGTACCTGTAATAAGATAGCTTATTGTGCGTCCCGCTCGGATTGCACATCCTTTGTGGTCACAGTTGAGATCTTTTCCCTGTATTCGCTGGGAGTTAAACCTGTCTGGCTTTTAAAAATTGAATTGAAAGTGGTTTTGGAATTGAAACCGGCATCAAATGCAATTGCCAGAATGGTATAGTTGTTATATTTCTGGTCGGCTAACCTTTCAATTACTTCCTTCACCCTGTACTCATTAATGAATGTAAAGAAGTTTCTTTTAAATTTTTCATTAAGCACCTGTGTGATGTAATGACGCTGAATGCCGGTCATTTTAGAAAGGTCATGTATTGTAAGATCACGGTCCAGATAAGGCTTCCGTGATTCCACGTAGGAGATAAGCCTCTGCAGAATTCTTTCAGCCTGGTACTCCTTCAGACCACTCTTCAGATATTTCTCTGTTTCTTTCCTGTCATTACTATCCGGTTTAACTGCCTCACCGAAAATAACCGGTTGTTTGATGCCATAAAAACTATAAGCAAAGGAGAAGAGAGCTATAGAACCAAATATTACAAAATAGGGATCGAAAGGAATAAAGTTGCCTATAATGCTTAATCCTCCAAGGACAAAAAGGACAAAATAGGCTGTATAGAAACTTATAGAAATGATCTTGAGCCAGTTAAGGGTTATTTTACCGGATGTGTAAGATACCAGGTTTTTAAGATTTTTCTGGTGGCGGACAATCTCATAAAAAGTCAATGCACTGTATATTGTTATAGAAAGAAAAAAGGATGCGGAGTATATGATTCTCAGAGAAAAAAACCTGTCCGGTTTAAAAAAGCTTCTCAGGTCCCTGACAAGAGGCTCCGAACGGAAGATTACCGATATGGTAAAAAAAGCAATAAAGGGAACAAAATGAATTAATGCAAGCCAATTAAACTTCCTTGAGGGATCTGTCATAAACCTTACATAAAGATAGAGCAATGGTCCGTATGTAAAGGTAATAAAGGGAAAAGAGTACATTTCTATCACCGTACTGTTGATCAGGGCGAATATGAGCTCGATACCGATCATAAATAGCCACGCAGCCAGAAGCCTGTTGGCAATAGTAATAGGTTTCCTGGTCGAAATAAGAAGGCCGGCAAAGAATGACTGGGAGATACCTATATATAAAACAGGATCGATATTAAGCATAAGAAGTATTGATAATATTTACTCAAATATATCCAAAAGCAGGCAATTTATAGGTATTTTTGAATTCATGTTTTTTAAATATTCCGCAAAAACAATAGCACCAATAACTTATAATTTATTTAATATCTGATTTTTATGTGTGTTTTAGTAGATAAAAACTCAAGAGTGATAGTACAGGGATTTACAGGCAGTGAAGGGACCTTTCACTCAAAACAAATGATTGAATACGGAACTAAAGTGACCGGAGGAGTTACTCCTGGCAAGGGGGGACATGTACATCTTGGTTTACCGGTCTTTAATACTGTACGTGACGCTGTTTACAAGACAGGAGCGGATGTATCTGTTATTTTTGTGCCACCAGCCCGTGCTGCTGATGCCATAATGGAGGCTGCCAGCGGCGGGATCAGACTTATTGTTGTAATAACTGAAGGTATCCCTGTTTCTGATATGGTACAGGTTAAGGAATACCTTAAATCATTTAATTGCAGGTTGATAGGGCCTAATTGCCCCGGGATTATTACCCCTGAGGAAGCCAAGGTAGGTATAATGCCGGGGTTTATACATAAAAAGGGTACGGTTGGAATTATCTCGCGATCAGGTACTCTGACCTATGAAGCTGTTGATCAGATCACTAAATCAGGACTGGGTCAGTCAACATGTATTGGAATAGGAGGGGATCCTGTTGTAGGGACAACCATACTTGATGCTGTTAAACTCATGATGGACGATAGTGAAACAGAAATCATTGTTATTATTGGGGAAATTGGTGGAAATATGGAGTCTGAAGCTGCAGAGTGGATTAAGACCAATAGCACAAAACCTGTAGTAGGATTTATAGCCGGACAGACAGCTCCTAAAGGCAGGAGAATGGGTCATGCAGGGGCAATAATAGGAGGTAAGGCAGATACTGCTGCTGCAAAGATGGAAATAATGAAAAAGTGCGGGCTGCATGTGGTATTATCCCCAACCGACATCGGCATTACAACATTAACAGTCTTACAATCTCTAAAACCTAACACCTCTGCAACCTAACGACCTAACGACCTAACGACCTAACGACCTAACGACCTAACGACCTAACAACTTAACAACCTAACGACCTAACGACCTAACGTACATAAAATAGTTTATTCTATATTTGCAGGAATTAAACCAGAAAACAGATGAAATTACTTGAAGGAAAAGCTGCTCTGATCACGGGAGCTTCAAGAGGAATAGGAAAGGCAATCGCATACAAATTCGCCCTTCATGGCGCTGATATTGCAATCACTAACATTGCTGCCGATGAGGAATTCGAAGCTGCAATTTCGGAAATTAAAGCTACGGGTGTAAAAGTTAAAGGTTATGTATCAAATGCTGCAAGCTTTGAGGACTCTCAGAAAATAGTAACCGAAGTGTTGAAGGATTTTAACAAAATCGACATCCTGGTCAATAACGCCGGCATAACAAAGGATACACTTCTGATGAGAATGACTGAGGAACAATGGGATGCTGTAATTGCTGTTAACCTTAAATCTGTTTTCAACCTTACAAAGGCTGTAATGCAGATTATGCTGAAACAGAAAACTGGATCAATTATTAATATTAGCTCGGTGGTTGGAGTTTCAGGAAATGCCGGACAGAGTAACTATTCAGCCTCTAAAGCCGGAATAATAGGATTTACAAAAAGTGTTGCCAGGGAGCTCGGTTCAAGAAATATCAGATGCAATGCTATAGCTCCCGGATTTATTATTACAGAAATGACAGAAAAACTAGCTGCTGAAGTAAAAAATGACTGGATAAATAAAATTCCCTTAAAACGTGGCGGAACGCCTGAAGATGTGGCAAATACAGCATTGTTCCTGGCTTCAGAATTGTCCTCTTACATAACGGGACAAACAATTCAGGTATGTGGTGGTATGTTAACTTAAAAAAATTTATTATATTTGTAAAACCGCAGGGTGCCTATCCTTATAGCACGAGGAAATGCAGCGAGACATATTTATTCCACACTTATTTTAAACAGGCACCCTGCTTCTTTTTTTATAATAGTCTGCACTTCAATGGATAACACCATTTTTATTCTGATTCTAATAATCCCGGTAACCGGATTTGTGCTAGAAAGATATCTTGAATACCTTAACGCGGGTATGTGGTCGCCAACTCTTCCTGAAAAACTAAAAGGTATATGTGATGAGGAAGAATACAGAAAAACACAGTTTTATTATAAAGACAACAAGAAATTATCCCTGTGGTCTTCATCTGTCAATCTTCTGGTTATTCTTATTATGATAGCCGGAGGTGGTTTTGCCCTTATAGATAAGTTTGCTCAGTCGTTCAGCAGTCATGCAGTAATAATTGCCCTGATATTCTTTGGAATAATTGGTTTGGCATCGGATATAATAAATATACCGTTCAGCCTTTATGATACATTTGTCATCGAGAAAAAATACGGATTTAATACAATGACTATCAGAACTTTCATTACCGATCATATCAAATCATGGTTTTTGGCTCTGCTTATAGGAATCCCTGTTCTTGGTCTGATAACATGGTTCTATTATAAAACCGGGCCGCAGTTCTGGTTGTATGCCTGGGGATTAATAACCTTGTTCACAATCTTTATGAACCTTTTTTATTCTGAACTGATTGTACCTGTGTTCAACAAACAGACTCCTCTTGAAGCCGGATCTTTAAGAACAGAGATTGAAAAATTTGCTCAGAGGACAGGATTTAAACTCAGGGATATTTATGTTATTGATGGTTCAAAAAGAAGCTCAAAAGCCAATGCTTATTTCTCAGGGTTAGGTCCAAAGAAAAGAATTGTCCTGTTTGATACTCTTATCAAAGAAATGACTGAAGATGAAATTGTTGCTGTTCTTGCTCACGAGATAGGGCACTATAAAAAGAGGCATGTTCTTATGACTCTTGTCTTTTCTGTCCTGCTTACAGGTATAATGCTCTTTCTCTTCTCGCTGGTTATCAATAATCCTTCACTATCAAGGGCACTGGGTGCTGAAAAGCCAAGTTTTCATATGGGATTGATTGTCTTCGGGATACTGTATAGTCCGTTATCATTGATTATAGGACTGGTATCTAACTATATTTCAAGAAAGAATGAATTCGACGCAGACAGGTTCGTAAAAGAAAATTTTAAGCCTGAGTTTCTGGCGCAGGCGCTTAAAAAACTAACAGTTAAAAACCTCTCCAACATGATTCCTCATCCTGCTTATGTTGTTTTTCATTATTCGCATCCTCCCTTGCTCCGAAGGTTGCAGAAACTGGAGTGATTTTCATTATATTTGCGTGAATTAATGCCTCCTTAGCTCAGTGGCAGAGCAGCTCACTCGTAATGAGCAGGTCGCGGGTTCAACTCCCGTGGGAGGCTCTAAATGAAAAGATCCGCCGAAGCTTTAGCGAAGGCTGATGAGAGCGGGAAAGGGGTCTCGAACCCCCGACCCTCAGCTTGGGAAGCTGATGCTCTACCACTGAGCTACTCCCGCATCAACTTTTTAAAATCCATTAAACCATAAATTTATTGTAAAATATATATCATACCAAACATAAGGTATAAAAATATATTTTTGTATTCCTAATTAATATATAAAATGAAGGCAGAGATAATTACAATTGGAGATGAACTCCTGATAGGACAGACAGTTGATACAAATTCGGCATGGATAGGTTCGGAATTGAGCAAGGCCGGATTTGATGTCACCAGGAGGACATCCGTTCACGATAAACATAAGGATATTGTGACTGCTCTCAGCCAGATCTCAGCAAAAACTGACGTGATTCTTATAACAGGCGGTCTTGGCCCGACCAGTGATGATATCACCAAACCTGCATTATGTGAATTTTTTAAAACCAGACTTATAACCAGCAGCAAGGTTCTCTCAAGAATAGAGAATATGATAAGTCGCAGGGGATTTACCATGAATGATAATAACCGACGGCAGGCTGATGTTCCTGAAGCATGCAGGGTACTTGAGAATCTAATAGGTACAGCGCCGGGAATGTGGTTTGAAAAGGGTGGAACGATTTTTATCTCTTTGCCTGGAGTCCCTCCTGAAATGAAATACATTATGACTGAACATGTTCTGCCTGAACTGAATAAGAGGTTTAAATCACAGATCATAATCCACAGAAACATTATGACCTTTGGTTCATATGAGGCAAAACTTGCTGAAATACTGTCAGATTTTGAAGCTTCGCTTCCGCAAAACATTAAACTTGCATACTTGCCTTCAATGGGAGTAATAAAACTGAGATTCACCGGAACAGGTTCTAATCGTGCTGCTCTCACTGAACTAATTGATAAACAGATTGTTAAATTAAACAAAATAATCCCTGATCTTATCTTTGCTAAAGAAGAAGAACCACTCGAAAAAGTTACAGGGAGACTTCTGAAAGAGAATAATCTTACGCTTTGCACTGCCGAAAGTTGCACTGGTGGAAGGATTGCCCAGATGATCACGTCTGTCCCCGGCAGTTCAGACTATTTCAAAGGATCTGTAATAGCTTACGATAATACAATAAAGATAAAATTACTGGGTGTTTCAGAGGAAATAATTGAGAAAAATGGTGCTGTCAGTGAGCAGGTTGTAAGGAACATGGCAGAAAAGGCCAGAAATCTCCTTGATACAGATTTTTCAGTTGCCACATCAGGTATTGCTGGTCCTGACGGGGGTACAGATGAAAAGCCGGTAGGTACAGTTTGGATTGCCGTTGCATCAGAAAAGGAAACAATTGCAGAGAGATTCGTTTTCGGTAACGACCGGAAAATCAACATCGAAAGGTTCTCTCTCACAGCCCTGAATCTCCTCAGGAAGCAGATAATCAACAAAAAAATGGTATAGAAGAATGCCGGTTAAAAAAATGCCTGGTTTTTTTGATTAATCAAATAAAAATCACGTAATTTGCACTTTCTTTTAAAAAGGCAATCATAAAAAGAGATAAAACAAATATTTATGTCAAAAATTTGTCAGGTTACAGGTAAGAAGGTGATGGTCGGGAATAATGTCTCTCACTCAAAGAGGAGGACCAAAAGAAAGTTCTACCCGAATCTCTTTACAAAGAAATATTATCTTCAGGAAGAGGACAGATGGATTACACTGAAAGTATCAGCTTCCGGTATCCGCCTGATTGATAAAAAAGGACTCAATGCTGTACTGAAGGAAGCAAAGGAAAAAGGTTATATTTTGAATTATTAACAGAGGAATAAAATGGCAAAGAAGGCAAAAGGAAACAGGATGCAGGTAATCATGGAATGCACTGAACACAAAGAAAGTGGTAAACCCGGAACCTCAAGGTATATTACTACAAAAAACAGGAAGAATACACCTGACCGCCTGGAAAGAATGAAATATAATCCGATATTGAAAAAACATACACTTCACCGGGAAATAAAGTAAACATTCAAAAAAATGGCAAAGAAAGCAGTTGGAACGCTTAAAATGGGAAAGGGTAAGCTTTTCACAAAATGTATTAAAATGACCAGATCCGACAAAACCGGTGCTTACCAGTTTAAGGAAGAGATCGTTCATAATGATCATATTAAAGATTTCTTTAACAGAAAATAACAGATTAAAACATTGTAAGATATCAATGGCTTTCTTCATTGCTGAAGGAAGCTTTTTTTTATCTTTGTGATTCACAAAACAAATAACATTATATTAAATGGGCTTGTTTGGATATACCGCAAAAGAAAAGAAGGAGAACCTCGATAAAGGCCTTGAGAAAACCAAGGAGAATCTTTTTAACAGACTGTCAAGAGCCATTGCCGGTAAATCCAAAGTTGATAGCGATGTTCTTGATAACCTTGAGGAGGTACTGGTATCTTCTGATGTGGGAGTTGATACAACTCTCAGGATCATTGAAAGGATAGAAACCAGGGTTGCCAGAGACAAATATCTTAATTCCAGCGAATTAAATCTAATTCTGAAGGAAGAGATCATTTCTCTCCTGGAACAAAACAACACCGATTCCGCAGCTGATTTTACCTCGCCGCTCAACTCTGTTCCCCACGTAATTATGGTTGTGGGAGTAAATGGTTCGGGCAAAACAACTACCATAGCAAAACTGGCCTATCAATACAAAAATGCAGGAAAAAAGGTATTGCTGGGAGCTGCCGACACATTCAGGGCAGCTGCAATTGATCAGCTTCAGATCTGGGCTGAAAGAGCCGGAGTACCGGTTGTAAAACAGAAGATGGGATCAGATCCGGCATCTGTGGCTTATGACTCAGTGAAATCTGCAATAGCAGGACTATATGACGTGGTCATAATCGATACGGCAGGCAGACTCCATAATAAGATAAATCTCATGTCCGAATTATCAAAGATCAAACGTGTCATAGAAAAAGTCCTTCCTGATGCACCACATGAGGTCCTGCTGGTCCTCGACGGTTCAACAGGGCAAAATGCCTTTGAACAGGCAAAACAATTCACAGCTTCAACCAGTGTAACATCGCTGGCAATTACAAAACTGGATGGTACAGCAAAAGGAGGTGTGGTAATCGGAATTTCCAATCAATTCAAAATCCCGGTGAAATATATAGGTGTTGGCGAAAAACTTGATGACATTCTCATATTTAACCGCTTTGAATTTGTCGATTCACTTTTCTCCTCATAATACCGAACATCTTCAGGAATCTTTACCGGTTTTCTCTTCATGAAGAATAAAAAAATCAATATAATAACTCTTGGTTGTTCGAAGAATATCGTTGATTCTGAGGTACTTCTGAAACAAATTCATGCCGGAGGCTTCAGCATAGTAAACGATCAGGAAAATGTTAGGTCGGGAACTGTGATAATTAATACCTGTGGATTTATTAATGATGCAAAAGAAGAAAGTATAGATACTATATTGCGATTCGTGAAGGCAAAACAAGCTAACAGAATCTCCAGTCTTTATGTTATTGGCTGTCTTTCCGAGAGATATAAAGATGAGCTGCGAGCCGAAATACCTGAGGTCGACAGGTATTTTGGTGTTAACAGTATGAAAGAGATACTAGGAGAACTTGGAATGAGTCTGAGAGAAGAGATGCTTTCCGACAGGATACTCACTGGACCTCCGCATTATGCATATCTTAAAATATCTGAAGGTTGCGATAGAAGTTGTGCTTTTTGTGCAATACCGGCAATACGCGGAAAATACGTTTCCCGTCCTGTTGAAGAAATCATTGAAGAAGCTCTGATCCTTTCCCGTAAAGGAGTCCGTGAACTTATACTTATAGCCCAGGACTCAAGCTATTATGGTCTTGACCTTTACAGGGAACAGAAGCTGCCCGGGCTTGTGCATGAACTGCTTAATATTGAGTTATTTGAATGGATCAGACTTCATTACCTCTATCCTGCAAATTTTCCGGTGGATATGATACCACTGATAAGGGATAATCCCGCCCTCTGCTCTTACATTGAGATACCTATACAGCATATAAGTGATAAGATGCTCAGGTTGATGAAAAGATCCCATAGCAGAAAAGAGACTGAAAACCTGCTTTATAAGCTGCGACAAGAGATTCCCGGAGCTGCAATCAGGACTACTCTTATAGCAGGCCATCCGGGTGAGACTGAAAGAGAGTTTAACGAACTTAAAGAGTTTGTTTCTGAATTCAAATTTGACAGGCTGGGTGTATTCGCATACTCACATGAAGAGGAAACTTATGCGTATAATAATTATAAGGATGAGATACCTGATGAAATTAAAAAATCGAGGGTTTCGGAACTAATGGAGATACAGAGGAATATTTCACTTGACCTTAACAAAACCAGTACAGGTAAGGTTTTTAGAGTGATCATTGACAGGAGGGAGGGTGATTATTTTATTGGCAGAACAGAATATGACAGTCCCGAAGTTGATCAGGAGGTTCTGATCCCTGCAGAGCACAACCTGAAACAAGGCAACTTCTATAATATTAAGATTACTCAGGCAGAGGAATTTGATTTGTTTGGAATACCAGTATTATAACAGAGAATATTGATTAAGTTATTAATACGGCGTAGTTTGAAACTACGCTCGGTTTTCTGTAACTTATTCTGATTCTGATTTTGATTCCGATTACAATCCTGAATCAGGATCTTCTGTCACTTCCGATTTCTTCTGGATCTTGATTTTTATTTCCGATTTGGCATTATTAAATCCTACATTAATGGTATCACCCTCAAGCAATTCTGCTTTTATAAGGACCTCTGCCATCGGATCTTCGAGATATTTCTGAATTGCCCGTTTAAGAGGACGCGCACCATATGTGGCATCGAAACCTCTATCCGCAATAAAATCTCTTGCAGGTGCAGCTATTTTAAGCTGATAACCAAGTGATTTAACCCTATCGTATAAACCCTTCAGTTCAAGATCAATAATCTTATTGATTTCCTCTTTACCCAATGAATTAAACATTATAACATCATCGATTCTGTTCAGAAATTCAGGAGCAAAAGTTTTTAGAAGTGCCTTTTGAAGAATGCTCTTTGTTTGTTCATTCCTGGTGGCTCTCTTCGCGGTCGTATCGAATCCGATACCATGACCAAACTCAGCTATTTGTCTGGTTCCGATATTTGAAGTAAGTATTACAATTGTATTCCTGAAATCGACTCTTCTGCCAAGGCTGTCAGTGAGCTGCCCTTCATCAAGAACCTGAAGAAGAATATGGAAAACATCAGGGTGGGCTTTTTCAATCTCATCAAGCAGGACAACTGAATAAGGTTTTCTTCTTACTTTTTCTGTAAGCTGGCCGCCTTCCTCATATCCGACATACCCGGGAGGTGCTCCGATGAGCCTTGAAACAGAAAATTTTTCCATGTATTCGCTCATGTCGATTCTAATCAGATTATCGGTAGTGTCGAAAAGAAATTTGGCAAGTATTTTGGCAAGCTGTGTTTTTCCAACTCCGGTAGGACCAAGGAAAATAAAGGTACCGATTGGTTTGTTCGGATCTTTAAGTCCTGCTCTGTTTCTCTGAATTGATTTTACGACTTTATGTATTGCTTCATCCTGGCCTATTACACCACTTCTCAGTTCATCAGCCATTTTGAGAAGTCTTGTTCCTTCAGTTTGTGCAATTCGCTGTACGGGTACTCCGGTCATCATTGCGACTACCTCTGCAACTTTCTCAGCATCAACTGTTTCGCGGTTAATGGCAAGCTCTTTCTCCCATTTTTTCTTTTCCTGATCGAGCAGATCGAGCAGGTCTTTTTCACGATCACGGAAACTGGCAGCTTTCTCAAAGTTCTGATTCTTGACTGCCATCATTTTTTCCTTTTTTGCATCCTCAAATTGTTTCTCAAGTGAAAGGATCTTTTCTGGTACCACAATATTCGAAATATGCACTCTTGATCCTGATTCATCAAGTGCATCAATGGCTTTGTCGGGGAGATGTCTGTCAGAAATATACCTGTTGGTCAGCTTAACACAGGCTTCTATAGCATCATCTGTGTAGATAACATTATGATGCTCTTCATATCTTTCCTTTATGTTATGAAGGATATTTACTGTTTCTTCAATGGTTGTGGGCTCAACCATTACTTTCTGGAATCTTCTTTCGAGGGCACCATCTTTCTCGATATGCTGACGGTAATCGTCAAGAGTTGTAGCACCTATACATTGAATTTCACCTCTTGCGAGAGCCGGTTTGAGCATATTTGCAGCATCCAGCGATCCTGTAGCTCCTCCTGCACCTACAATAGTATGAATCTCATCAATAAACAGTATTATGTTGTCGTTCTTAATCAACTCGTTCAGGATTGCTTTCATTCTCTCTTCGAACTGCCCGCGGTATTTGGTTCCGGCAACAATTGATGCAAGGTCGAGAGCAACAACCCGTTTATTAAAGAGAACCCTGGATACATTCTTCCTGGTAATACGCAGGGCCAGGCCCTCAGCAATAGCTGATTTGCCGACTCCCGGTTCTCCAATCAGCACAGGATTATTCTTTTTTCGTCTCGACAGTATCTGTGCCAGACGTTCTATCTCTCTTTCCCTCCCGACAACAGGATCAAGGCGTCCTTCATCAGCTGCTTTTGTTAGATCAATACCAAAATTATCAAGAACGGGAGTGTCGGACGATGGTTTTGAAGATGAAGAAGCAGAAAAGGATTGTTGTCCTTTACCCTGACCTCCAAATCCCTGGCCTTCATCCTCTTCATCACGAGGGTAATCTGCTCTTGATGAAGGTAACTCAGCTTCTACTGATCGTCGCACCGACTGGTAATTAACATCCATCTCGGAAAGAAACCTTGTTACCAGAGCATTTTCGTCCTTTAGAATGGCAAGAAGCAGATGCTCTGAATCGATAGTGTTGCTCTTCAAAGCTTTAGCTTCAAGATAAACCAGTTTCAATATTCTTTCTGTACTTCTTAACAAGGGGATAACCTCATGATCAGCAACAGTAACAGGATTGTCAACCTTAATGCTTTTCTCAAGGGATCCTTTAAGAACAAGAAGGTCAATACCCTGGTTTATGAGAATCTCTACAGCAACACCTTCTCCATCCCTCAGAATGCCAAGGAAAAGATGTTCAGGGCTTATATGACTGTTACCCAGTCTTATAGCTTCTTCCTTGCTATAACCAAGAATATCTTTTACCCTTTGAGAAAATTGTGAATCCATTTTTTCAGTTGTCATTCAGATATCCATCGTGAGTCAATATGTCAGTTATGACTGACAAAAACACAGATAAGATATTTTTTAAAGTTATATTATGTACAAAATATGTATGGCAATTTTCATGCCCAGTTATAAACAAATTATGTTAAAAATTCACCTTTTTGAAAGCATAAAAGTAAACAAATAAATGCTATTTTCGTATTTCCAAACCCTGAATTTGGCAGAAAACTGTAAATATTTAAATTTTAGTCTTTTATGTTGGAGAGAGAAAAGGTCATCCAGGTTAATATAGAGGAGGAAATGAAGTCGGCATACATCGATTATTCAATGTCAGTTATTGTGTCGAGGGCATTGCCTGATGTCAGAGACGGCCTTAAGCCTGTGCACCGGCGTGTTCTTTATGGTATGTCGGAGCTTGGAGTACTGTCAAACAGGCCTTATAAAAAATCAGCCAGAATAGTAGGGGAGGTACTTGGAAAATATCATCCACATGGTGATTCATCAGTGTATGAAGCCATGGTCAGGATGGCACAGCACTGGTCGTTAAGATACCCTCTGGTTGACGGACAGGGTAACTTTGGTTCTGTCGACGGTGATAGTCCTGCCGCAATGAGGTACACAGAAGCCAGGCTAAGAAAAATTGCAGAAGAGATGTTGTCGGACATCGAAAAGGAGACTGTTGATTTTCAGCCAAACTTCGATGATTCTCTATCAGAGCCGGTTGTACTGCCCACCAGAATCCCCGGTCTGCTCGTTAACGGAACCTCAGGTATTGCAGTGGGAATGGCTACCAACATGCCTCCGCATAATCTTTCAGAAATAATCGATGCGACAATAGCATATATCGATAATAACAGCATCACTCCGGGGGAATTACTGCAATATATAAAAGGACCCGATTTTCCAACCGGCGGAATAATTTACGGAGAACAGGGGATAAAGGATGCATGTGAAACAGGAAGAGGCAGGATAGTTATAAGGGCCAGAACAGAAATAGAACATACCCATTCGGGACGTGAATGTATTATTGTT
>Ga0315544_1000140_pt1 | contig 72819 bp, 64 predicted proteins | sample SalMarSW160130MG_2_FD_202543 | JGI IMG/M metagenome (GOLD analysis project Ga0315544, IMG submission 202543) | Salt marsh sediment microbial communities from the Plum Island Ecosystem LTER, Massachusetts, United States - Salt Marsh Sediment SW1601-130 ...
TATCCCCATAGCTATAGCCGAGATAAATCCACCAAAGCTGATTCCGATGGCGGCTATCTGTTCATCATTTATCTCGGCTCGGCTGCTGGCCCAATCAATCACCTGGCGCAAATCAATCACTGAAATCCGGTGACTTTCAAACCATTCTTCGGAGGTAAGGTGGGGGAACCGCTTCCTTACGCTTTCCGGCATACGACTTGAGTGCATTACCGAATACAGGATAAAGCTGGCCATCCCTTTCTTGGTTAGAGCCCGAGCCAGGAGTTTACAGGGAATTACGCTGGAGTCTCCAATCCCGTGCAACAGGATAGCCAGCGCGGCGTTATTCGCCCCCCGAGGCTGAAAGTACTCACCCCGAACGGTATTACTCTTCTTATAGCGCACGGGGTGGGCGGTGGGGAAATCCACCGCGTAGTGTAACCAATTCCTGGCCGTTTGCTTTAGCTGCAGGTTTGGCTGGAGTATATCTTTGTCGTAACTATATGGATTCATCCCTTGAGCACGAAAAAATATCAATCTATTTCACGGCGATGGGGAAACGGGGAGTAAAGCCTAATCAGGCTCTGAAGCTTTCCTTCCTGCCGATATATTTCTGTCTCATCTTGGGCTTTTCTATTTTACCGGTTGGGTTTCTTGGCACCTGGTCGAATATAATGCGCCTTGGTCTCTTATATCGGGGCAATTGCTGCTCGCAGAAGGCATTTATCTCGTCTTCGGTTAGCTTTGCCCCCTTTTTAGGGGCGATTACGGCACAGGCTATCTCACCCAGCCTTTCATCGGGGAAGCCGATTATGCCTACATCGTAGACCTGGGGGTGGTTCCGGATTACGTTCTCCACCTCCACCGGGAATATATTCTCCCCCCCGGTGATAATTACGTCCTTCTTTCTATCTACAATGTAGATGAAACCCTCACTATCCATTCTAGCTATATCGCCGGTATACAGCCAGCCGCCCCTGATAGTTTCCGCCGTTTTTTGCGGGTTCTTGTAATATCCCTTCATAACCCCGTTACCCTTGACGATTAACTCACCAACCTCCCCGCAGGCCACATCCGTACTTTTCTCGTTGACGATGCGCACCTCCCAGTTAAAGCCGGCTTTGCCGGTAGCCTCCAATTTATGTTGGTTTTCTATGCGGAGGTCAACGCATTCTGGTCTGGTCGCCTCGCTTAGTCCATAGCTAGTATCATACTGCATATCGGGGAAGTATTGTTTCCAGTGTCTAATCAAGCTGGGAGGTATAGGTTGTGCCCCCATATGCATAAGGCGCCAGCAGCTCAGGTCATAGTCTTCTTTCCTTAGCTCTCCCTTGTCCAGTGCACCAAGGATGTCCTGAGCCCATGGTACTAGCAGAAATACTACTGTCCCTCTCTCTTGATGGATAGCTTCAAAGATAGATTTGGGGCTTCTTTCGGTTAGTATCGTAGCCCGACCGCCAACAATCAGGCTGCCGAACCAGTGCATCTTGGCACCGGTGTGATACAGTGGGGGGATGATAATAAAGTTATCCTCGTGCCTTTGATAGTGGTGATGGTTTTCGGTTATGGCGGCGCATTCCATGTTTTTATGGGTCAGCAGTATCGGCTTTGGTTCCCCGGTGGTGCCTGAGGTGAAGTAAAGCCCGCATTCATCTTCGTCATTTAGCTCCACGGCTAATGGCTCTGGGGAGGCTTGGCTGATTACGTCTTCAAGGCTCTCCATAGCTTCAGGCAGATTTTGACCGACAAAGATGTAGTCCTTTATCGTAGGTAGCTGGGAGCGAATAGCCTCTACCCTTTCGGTGAATTCTTCGCTCAAAATCATTACCTTGGCTTCGGCTATATCAGCGCAGTATTTAATGTCTTCGCTGGTGAACCTGAAGTTAAGTGGAACTGCCCACGCCCCGGTTCTGATGATGCCGAAATACGCCTCCAGCCAATTTATGGAGTTCATCATCAGGTGTAGAACCTTATCGTCCTTGCTGACCCCTCTGCTAGTGAGGGCATTGGCTATTCTATTAGCCCTCTCATCAAAGACCTTCCAGGTGATTCCCTTCCTTAGCTTCTGGCTCGGTTTTAGTTCAATAAGGGCGCTATCATCGGGGTACATCCTGGCATTTCTGGCTAGCATCTCGGCTATGGTCATTTATCACTTCACCTCGCCCTGCTCCCCGAGGGTATTATTATAGCTTTTCCTTGCCAGCAAAACAATCAGGTCTAAGCGTTTGGTACGAAAGTACGAGCCAAAATATTACCAATGGGTGATTTACTGAGTGGTTAACATGCGTTAGAGTGAGAGTATACTTGAGAAGTGTCGAGATATCAGAGGTTTATAAATATGCCGATAAAGGTAAATGGTCAAACCTATTATAGAACCGCTGAGGTCTGCCGAACAGTTGGTATAAGTAGAGCTACCCTCTTTCGTTGGCTTAAGGGAGGCATCTTCAAGGAGGCTGAGCACAGGGATAGGAGGGGATGGCGGCTGTTTACTGAATATGAAATAGATAAATTGAAGATTGAGGCTAACCAGGTAAATAAAGCTAGCCAATTGAGCGCTGTGAAAGGTTAACCTAAGCCGGTGTTCTCCTGAGGTGAGAAATGAAAATCGCAGAAAGAACAAAGGAACAGTTTACCGGGGAACTGGAAGCCCTGCGTTTGCGTATAGCAGAACTTGAAAGGGGAAAAACCGAGCGCAGGCAGGCGGATGAGGTGCTTAGAAAGATGGAACAGGAGAAGCTGGCTATTCTCGACAGCATGTCAGAGCATGTGGTGTACCAGGACGCTGAACACGGGATTTTATGGGTAAATAAAGCTGCAGCAGAATCAGTTAACCTGTCTACTGAGCAATTGGTGGGACGGCATTGCTATGAGATATGGCCTAAGCGTAGCCAACCCTGTGTGGGCTGCCCGGTGGTAAAAGCCCGTGAAACCGGTAAACCGCAGGAAGCGGAAATAACCACTTCCGATGGGAGGGTGTGGTTTATACGAGGCTATCCGATTCGAGATGCAAATGACCAGCTGGTGGGCGCGGTCGAGGTAACGCTGGAAGTCACCGAGCGCAAGCAGACGGAAGAGGCATTGGCCGATGAAGCGACCCGGCGGCGTATCCTGATCGAGCAGTCCAGAGACGGGATAGTTATCCTTGATGAGAACGGCAAAGTGTGTGAGGCAAACCAGCGATTTGCCGAGATGCTAGGATACACCCCCGAGGAAGCCCGTGAGCTCCACGTGTGGGACTGGGATACTCAATGGACACGCGAGCAACTGCTCGAGATGGTTCGTAGTGTTGACGAGACTGGTGACCACTTCGAGACGTATCACCGTCGCAAGGATAGCACGGTCATTGACGTTGAAATCAGCACCAACGGGGCTGTGTGCGCGGGGCAGAAGCTGGTTTTCTGCGTGTGCCGGGACGTTACTGAGCGCAAGCAAGCCGAGAAGGCATTACTAGAAGCAGAGGAGAAATATAAAAATTTTGTGGAAGCTACCAGCGATTTGGTATGGGAGTCGGATGAAAAAGGGGTGTTTACCTTCGTTACCCCTAAGATTAAAGATTTCCTGGGGTATGAAGTGGATGAAGTAGTGGGCAAAAAAAGGACGCTTGACTTTGCGCCAGAGGATGAAAAACGAAAATGGCTTAGCCACTTCAAAGAGGTTAATGCTAAAAGGGTGCCCTTCTTTGGCTTTGAGATTACCCATATCCATAAAAATGGCAATCCTGTCGTGTTTGAAGTTAGCGGCGCTCCCTTTTCTGATAGTGCCGGAAATTTCAAGGGGTTTGTCGGGATAAATAAGGACATCACCGAGCGCAAGCAGGCGGAGAAGGCGCGGAGAGAGGCAGTGGAGGCGCTGAGGGAGAGTCAGGAATTCAGCTCCAGCCTGCTGGAAAATTCACCGAACCCGATATCCGTTGTTAATCCGGATACTTCAGTGAAATATGTAAATCCGGCATTTGAAAAGCTAACCGGCTTTACTTTAGCCAAAATTACTGGCAGGAAAGCCCCGTACCCATGGTGGCTAAAAGAACAATGGAAGGAAATGACTTCTTCCTTTAAGAATGCCATGGTAACCGGCGGCAGAAGGAGCGAGCGGGTTTTCCAGAAGAAGAACGGGGAGCGTTTTTGGGTGGCGCTGAACTCGGCGCCGGTGGTACACAAGGGAAAGATACTTTATTTTCTTATAAGCTGGCTTGACATCACTGAGCGCAAGCGGGCGGAGAAGGAGAGAAGTGAACTGGAGCAGAAGGCTCATCTCGCCAGTCGTTTGGCTTCCGTGGGTGAGATGGCATCAGGTATTGCCCATGAGATAAATAACCCCCTGACCGCTGTTATCGGTTTTGCCCAGTTACTCATGGATACGGACCTCCCTGATGAGGTTAAGGAAGATATAGGTGTTATACACAAGGAAGCCCAGCGTGCTGCCGGTGTGGCCAGGAATCTCCTCACCTTCGCCCGAAAACATACACCAGCAAAGCAGCCAACAAACCTGAATAGCATTATAGAGGGGGTGCTGAAATTACGTGCCTACGAGCAAAGTGTAAGTAATATCAAGGTTAATACCCGGCTTGCTCTCAACCTGCCCGAAGTCATGGCTGACTATTCTCAGATGCAGCAGGTCTTTATCAACATTGTCCTCAATGCTGAAACTGCTATGCTCGGGTCAGGTAATGGGGGCACACTGACTATTACTACCCAGAAGGTCAATAACTTGGTTAGGGCATCATTTGCCGATAGCGGACCGGGGATTGCCAAGAAAAACTTGAATCGGATATTTGACCCCTTCTTCACTACCAAGGAAGTAGGCAAGGGAACTGGCTTGGGACTCAGCGTGTGTCATGGGATAGTAGCTGAACACGGTGGCAGAATATATGCCAAAAGCAGGTTGGGTAACGGAGCCGCCTTTATCGTGGAATTACCTATTAATGCTCATTGAGCAATAGGGGGAGCTAAATGAAACATTCTAAAGGCGATAGAAAAAGAATCTTGGTGGTTGAAGACGAGCTAACCATTAGTCAGGTATGCCAGAGGACTCTCACTGCTGAGGGCTTTGACGTGGATATTGCTGTCAATGGGGCAATCGCTCAAGACATGTTGGATGAAAAGGAGTATGACCTTTGCCTTATTGATATCAGAACGCCGATAATGAATGGTAAGGAGCTTTATCAACATATACAGGAGGAACACCCTGAGTTCGCCGATAAAGTTATATTCACCACCGGAGACGTTTTGGATGAGAAGCTGGAGTCCCATCTTAAGGGATCCAAGAGATCATATCTGCCCAAACCGTTCTCTCCCGACGAGCTAAGAACCATAGTCAAAGAGGTGTTGGAAGGTTAAAGCCATGGCACACAAACGGGCGAGGATACTAGTTGTTGATGATGAAGCGATGGTTAGGAAGCTTCTTTGTCAAAAGCTGTCCCGAGACGGCTACCAATGTGAAGAAGCTGATGGTGCTGTGCAGGCGCTGGATGGGTTAAAAGACAGTTCAATTGACCTGGTGATTCTGGATATAAAGATGCCGGGTAAATCGGGAATCGAGCTGCTGCCAGAGATAAAAACCGCTTACCCTGACACAGCAGTCATGATGGCCACTGCTCTTAACGATGTTAATATCGCCATCGAGTGCATGAAGAAGGGAGCCTATGACTATATATGCAAGCCCTTTAACTTAGGCGAGGTTGTGCTGAGCGTGGAGGGGGTTCTGGAGAGAAGAAGACTAGAGCGTGAAATTAAGGAGTACCAGCAATATCTGGAGCAAAAGGTTAAGGAACAAACACAGGAGATACGAAAAGTCTTTCTCGGTGCCATCGAGGCATTAGCCTTTGCTCTTGAAGCCAAGGACAAGTATACTGCGGGGCATTCTCGGAGGGTAACCGAGATTGCAGTGGCTATAGGTAAGGAGCTGGGTCTATCCCCGGATGACATAGAAGACCTGCGCTGGGGGGGCTTACTCCACGATGTTGGTAAGATTGCCATTGATCAGCTTATTCAAAACAAGCCCGGCGAACTGACCCCTGAGGAGTATGAGCATATTATGACTCATACTCATGTAGGAGCTGGTATTGTAAAACCGGTGGTTAATGGGAGGGTGGTCGAGATGATTGAACATCACCATGACCGTTATGATGGCAGTGGAATGAATCAGGTTGTAGTGGGTGAAGACATACCGCTGGGTGCCAGGATTCTAGCTGTGGCTGATGCCTTTGATGCCATGACCTCTGACCGCCCCTATCGCAATGCGATGTCTGTAGAGGAGGCTCTTAGTGAAATCAAACGGTGCACTGGCACCCAATTTGACCCTGCTGTAGTTGTTGCTTTCCTTAAAATACCTGTGTCTGGGATGCTACTGGCAGAAGTGTGAAATTTGCGATTGCATAGGGGGGGAGATCTATGGAAGCGGACCAATCTAGGGGAAAGAAAATACTTATAGCCGATGATGAACCATCTGTCAGGTCGTTGGTAAAAAAGCTTCTGGGCAAGGACTATGTTGTCCTTGAGGCAAATGATGGTGAGGAAGCGGTAAATATGGCTTTCAGCCAGAAACCAGACCTCATCCTGATGGATATTTTGATGCCTAAGATGGACGGTCTTACCGCTTGCTATTCAATTAAAGCGAACCAGGCTACTAAGGCAATCCCCGTGGTCATGCTCACCGCCGTAGACTATGAACTTAATAAGAAGCTTAGCCGGGATATTATAGGCGCCCATGGATACATAACCAAGCCATTCAATTCCCAGGACTTAATGAAGACCATTGGTCAATTTCTATAAGATATATCTTCCTTCCTCATGCCTACCATTGTCTACTTATTATCAGCCCCGCTTTCTTAATCAGCCACCACGACCAGGACTATCTTACTAGTACTAATTACTCCTGAATTTGCCCCATTTGGGTGATTCCCAATATGACTTGTGTAGAACATAATTGACATATGTACTAGTACTAATTACTCCTGAATTTGCCCATTTGGGTGATTCTCAAGACGGCTTGTGTAGAACATAATTGACATATGTTAGATATGTCTTTGAAATTATAAAAAGGATTGAATTATGTCAGTCATAATCAAAAGTCAGACCTATTATAGAACCACGGAGGCTTGTGACATAGTGGGCGTGAGCAGGTCTACTCTACTACGATGGCTCAAGCAGGGCATCCTCAACGATGCCTCGCATAGGGATAGGCGAGGTTGGAGACTGTTCACACAAACTGATATCAAAAGAATCGAAGCCGAGGCCAACAGGATGAGGTAGAAGCAGTTACGCCAACCGGGGCAGGGTCGCTTTGCAGAGACCCTTTATTTGTAGGAGGGAATTCGCCAAATGGCAAATAACGATATATACGACACTCATTTGAAGATGAAGATATCTGATTGGCTTAATAGATGTCGTAAAGGAGGTATATATGGAATGCGTACCAACTAATGCACGAAGGGAAAAGCACAAATCAACTCAGAAAGGAGGTGACAAGGAATGAAAAAGATACTAGTGAGCTTGATGACTATAGCATTGATGAGTGCCCTAATCGGTGGGGGCATCTATGCTTACTTCAGCGACACTGAGACCAGCACCGGCAATACCTTCACCGCTGGGACACTGGACCTGAACCTTGATGGTGTGAACACCAACGTGGTGAAGTTTACCGTGGATGATGTCAAACCAGGTGATAGTAGTGGCGGAACTTGGACGGTCGCCAATGTCGGGAATATACCTGGCTATCTGGACTTAGAGAGCATTAGCGTTTCCGAGGCTATAGGGACGACTACTGACCCAGAGTTAGCTGACGAGGGCGGCCCCGACACCACTCAGCTAGGCAATTACCTTATGGTGCACATGTTTATTGATGCCAATAACAACGGGAGCTGGGATTCGGGTGAGACGGACATCTTCGGTGCAGATGGAGCTCCAGTAGCCATCAATACCATCGCATCCAGTTACGCTCTGGACCTCAGTCTGGGCGCCAGTGGTGGTACTAACTACATCACCCTGCTGTGGTCGGTAGGGACAACTGTAGACAATAGGATCCAAGGCGATTCAGTGACCCTCAACATCACTTTTGAATTACAGCAAAGAGCGGCGGACTAAGCCGACAGGCATAATGGGGTATATGGGTGGTGGGGTCACTTAACCCCACCACCCCAAAACACAGGATTGCCCAAGAGTGGATGAGAGGGCTAATGGTGCTGGGTTTTACTTTAAACTAAGGAAGACTGTGATGAAGAAAGCGGTTGGGAATTTTGGCTTAGCCGTGATAATTCTGCTTATGACGGCAGCCGTGCTCACCTTTCTGGCACCTCACTTTGGGTGGAGGGTAGATACTGTCTTCTCAGGCAGTATGGAGCCCCAGCTTAAGGTAGGAGGTGTGGTGGTAACTCGCTCGGTGGGGGCAGAGGACATAAAGGCAGGAGATATTATCACCTTTCATTCTCCGCTGAATGAGGAGTTGATAAGCCACCGGGTGATAGCTGTGGAAGACGAGTCATCGTTTTATTTCCGAACCAAGGGGGATGTTAATGAGGATGCCGACCCCTTTGTCGTCCCGGCTCAGAATGTGGTGGGAAAGGTTTGCTTTCACATTCCTTACTTCGGCTATGCCGCCCAATTTGTCAAAACTCCTCTGGGTCTTCTGCTGACCCTGTGTCTGCCTGGACTCATCATTATAGTGATGGAAATGAGAAACATCTGGCGTGTGCTTACTGAGGAGCAGATTGAGCGAAAACAGTATAAGGCAAGCAGATGAGAGGTAAAAAGTGGTTTATTTTACTGGCAAGCTTGGCACTGGTTCTCCTGGCTAGCAGCATTGGTGTAACCAGAAGCTCCCTCGTTGACCTGGAGAGCTCCACCGGCAACACCTTCCAGGCCTGGGCTTCCAACCTGTGGCAGCAGACCACCCAGGATGATTTTAATGCCGGTATTCTTCAAAATGTACAAGTCGTAAGCCCGGGAGATGTGAAGCTGGCGATTGTTTCTAATTGGTATAACGGAAGCTGGGCATATAGAAAGATGATAACCATCACTTCAGATTCGGCTAAGATTCCTTCTACCTTAAGTAACTTTCCTGTGCTCATAAGCCTGAGTTCCGATTCTGATTTAGCGGCTGATGCCCAGGATGACGGGGATGATATTCTTTTTACCTCCTCTAACGGCACCACAAAATTAGACCACGAAATAGAGAAATTTGATGGCTCTACAGGTAAGCTAGTAGCTTGGGTAGAGGTCCCGTCTTTATCCACTGGCACTGTGATTTACCTGTATTATGGGAATTCTGGAGCGTCTAGTCAGCAAAATGCAACTGGAACCTGGGATGGCAACTTTAAAGCTGTCTGGCACCTGCGCGAAACATCTGGTGGAACCGGTACGATAAAAGATTCAACCTCAAATGCTAATCACGGAACTGACAGTGGCGGCCCGACTTTTGGAGCAGCTGGGCAAATAGGTAATTGTATCAATTTTGATGGCACCAATGACTGCATAACAGTTCCTTCGTCTGCCAGTCTGAAGCTCGGTAGTGGACTTACGATTGAAGCTTGGATAAATATCGACACCTGGGGTGACTGGATGGATATAGTTTTCAAGGGGGGAGGCGACGCAAATAATAGTGACTACCAATTTGCCTCTGTCAATACTGGTCTTGCCTGGGACGGAACATATGCAGGAAATTGGCGAACTAAATACTTCAACACTTCGCGGAACACAGGAACTTGGATTTATGTTGTTGTTACCCACAATACTACTACCGTAAAGTGTTACCGAGCTGGTTCAGAGATTAGCTCTCAAGCTGATGCAGGTGCCATTTATGAATCTGATTATCAGTTGGGAATCAGCCGAGAAGGTGCTGCAAGTAGAGGTTGGTTAGATGGCAAAATCGACGAAATTCGTATCTCAAACACAGTCAGAAGTGCTGACTGGATTAAGACCTGCTATAACAACCAGAATTCTCCTTCTACTTTCTACAGCGTCGGGAACGAGGAAGGATTGTATGTCTCCTCAGGCACTATTGCTTCTCAGGTTTGGGATACCGGGGTATCTGGAGCCAGATGGGACGGCTTGTTCTGGGATGAAATACTGCCCGGCGGTACCAATATAACCTTTGATGTGAGGGCGTCTGATACTCTATTTGCCAAAGATACACCTGATGCAACCCTACCTTGGATTTCAGTCGGGGAAACCTCCCCGGTTACTTCGGGATTACCGTCAGGCAGATATATGCAGTGGCGGGCAACCCTGACCACTTCGGATACATCTGAAACTCCAATCTTACAGGAGGTTAGAGCTTATCACTATTAAGGCAAGTTTCGAGGACTAAGTCATGTTATCAGAAGCATCCAAGACTAGTAAGTGGTTTATTTTACTGGCAAGCTTGGCACTGGTTCTCCTGGCTAGCAGCATTGGTGTAACCAGAAGCTCCCTCGTTGACCTGGAGAGTTCTACCGGTAATGGCTTTCAGGCCTGGGCTTCCAACCTGTGGCAGCAGACCACCCAGGATGATTTTAATGCCGGTGTTCTTCAAAATGTACAAGTCGTAAGTCCGGGAGATGTGAAGCTGGCGGTAAAGAGTGGTTGGTACAACTCGTCCTGGAGTTACCGGGCGCCTATAACTATAGATAACTCAGGCTCCAGCCTGACTGACTATCAAATCAAGGTTAATGTAACCTACGACGCCGATATGAAGCCTGACTTCAGCGATATCAGGTTTGCAGATTCTGATGGCTCGACTCTGCTTTCTCACTGGCGAGAAAGCTACACCACCTCCACATCTGCCACCTTCTGGGTCAAGGTCCCCTCTATCCCCACGGGCACTAAGACAATTTATATGTATTACGACAATGCTGGTGCCAGCAGCACCAGCGATGGGACGGCGACATTCATATTCTTTGATGACTTCAGTGGTGACCTGAGCAAATGGAATATCCATATAGATACGGATGTAGCCATTACATCCAGTTACGGCAATCCAGCTCCGTGCTTAGAAATCAGCGGAGGTTTTACATATTCTCCATATGGATTTGCCGCCATTGGCTCGGATAAGACCTACACCGGGTTTCAGAATGGGATAATTGAGGCTGATATCTATCCGGCAACAGAGGCGCTTCCCGAAATCATATTCAGAGGGAATTACGCAGCAAATACAGGCTATAAAGGACGATGGGATTGCCGTACCGGAAACGAGTCGCCCTGGATGAAGCCTCCCTATAGCGGGTGGCTAGCTTTCGGCACAGACGTGCCCAGATTTGGCCTCGCCAATCAATGGCAAAAGGCAAAACTGGTTATAAACGGCTCAACATTCCAGATATACAGCAACGGAACTCTTAAATCCACGGTGACTGATACCCAATATTCAGGCCCAGGCGAAATTGGACTAGCTAACCACTATGGAGCATACGCTAGATTTGATAATGTAAGAGTTCGCAAATACGCCTCCCCAGAGCCAACAGTCAGCATAGGTTCGGAAGCAGGCATGTATGTCTTCTTGGGCACCATTGCCTCTCAGGTTTGGGGTACCGGAGTTGACGGAGCCAGATGGGACGGCTTGTTCTGGGATGAAATACTGCCCGGCGGTACCAATATAACCTTTGATGTGAGGGCGTCTGATGCTCTATTTGCCAAAGATACACCTGATGCAACCCTACCTTGGATTTCAGTCGGGGAAACCTCCCCGGTTACTTCGGGATTACCGTCAGGCAGATATATGCAGTGGCGGGCAACCCTGACCACTTCGGATACATCCGAAACTCCAATCTTACAGGAGGTTAGAGCTTATCACTATTAAGAGGTTGAGCGACATGTTATTCGGCAAATTGACTAAATATGGAACTAGACTGGCTCTAGCCTTGATTTTGGGGTTAGCTCTAATCGGCTCCTCGCCCATTCCGGCGCAGGCTCAAACGCCCATAGACCTGGTACTATATGGCGAGGGAGCTACCAGCTGGAATATAGAGAATATTAAGCCTGGCGATAGCGGCACCAAGACTGTTGAGCTATATAATGCTGGCAGTAGGTATGGGTCTGTTACTATCTGGATAAGTAGTATTGATGAGGTAGACCACGGTGGAGATGGTGCCGCACTTGATGACTATTTGCTGTTCAATCTTTCCTGCGAGCGGTTAAGCTCCAACATAACTTTACCGGCTACAATTCACGAACTGCCACAAGGTGCCTCTGACCCAAATTATCTTAGGATAAACACGCTTTATGCCGGTACAACTGTTACCCTGGTTTGGGAATGGGAATTCCCCGAAACGGGAGAGCCTCAAAACGATGCCCAGGGGGATAGCCTCTCGTTTAGCATAAACTACCTGCTCGAGGAATTGCCGTCTGGGGATGACGGGACAGCGAGTTACCAACAGCTTGAGATAGACATCCTGGGCAAAGTGACTGTGGCTACGGTCAGCTCCTCAGGGAGACTTCATGGTTCCTGTTTAGCCACTGACCCGGATAATAAGCACAAGCTAGAATTCAACCGGGGCACTAGAATCACCTGCGCTGACGGCAAGGTTCCAAGAAGAATAGAGATGAGGCTCTGTGAGGAATCACCCTTACCTCCAGAGGGTATGGAAATGATTGGCCCGGCTTACGACCTCACTGGCTACATTAGTGGTTCAGTATCTTGCCCACTCATCTTTGATGAGCCAGTTGAATTGACCTTGAGCTATGACCCAAGCTGGCTACCGGAAGACGCCTTATCAGTACTGATTAGCTATTATGAACCGGGGCATGGCTGGGCAGAACTCGAGCCAGCTTTTAGTGGCGTTGCCCAGGGCAATAATGCAACCGTCCTGATAAGCCACACCTCGATATTCGCCATCTTGGCCGAGATAGCGCCGTCGCCTTCTCTAACACCAGCAGAGTTCAGGCTAAGTGAGTTTGCCATCAATCCTGCCCAGATGGAAGTTGGGGAGCCGGTAACTATTTCGGCTATTGTTCAGAACACTGGCGAGCTTGAGGGCAGCTACACACTGACCTTAAAGATAAATGGCGAAATAGAACAAAGCACGGAAGTTACTTTAGCTGGTGGGGAAAGCAGGCAAGTATCTTTTACTGTGGTCAAGAACGAGCCGGGGACCTATGCTGTAGCCATAGATGGTCTCATCGGGGAATTCATCGTCCTAGCTTCGAGGTCCTCATCGGCCTGGAGCAGTACTTACTGGTGGGTTATATTGATTGTAATTGGCATCCTTGGCCCTATGGTTTACTTCCTGGCAGTGAGACCTAAGAATCGCCGATGACCTTTTAAAATGATATGGTGCCTGCCGCTATTCGCTTATCAGGCCAGATTTTAGTGCCCGGCGCTAATTTATTATTTTTCCCCACCACAACATTATCGCCCAGTACGCAGTTGTCAAGAACCTCGCTCTCTTCCTGGATGTGGCTATGGGAAGCAACGACACAGTTTCTTAGTATTGCCTTTTTGCCCACCTTTGAGTCGTGCCACAGTATTGCCCCTTCTATAAAGGCTTCTTCGGCAACCCGGCATCGTGGCCCAAGAACAGCCGGTCCCTTCACCTTCGCCCCCTTGGCTATGACACAGCTTTCGCCGATGAGCACCGCGCCTTCAATCTCAGCTGAGGGGTGAATGGTGCTATTGCTTCCGATTTGGACGCCCTCATTGAAATTGCCCCAATAGTGGGATAAAGAAGGAGCTTTGCCCGAAAGTAAGTCGTGGTGCGCCATGAGGTATTTTTCCGGTGTGCCTATGTCAATCCAGTAGGTGTCAGAGGAATAGCTCAGGATAGGCTCACCCAACTCGAGGAGCTGGGGGAAAAGATGACGTTCAAAGGTGGAGGGGGTTGAGGGGGGAATGTAGTCTAAGACTTCAGGCTCGAGGATATAGATGCCGGCATTAATCATATTGGTGGTAACCTCTTCCCAGCTGGGCTTCTCCACAAAGCGCTTTACCATACCCTTGACATTAGTCTCTACCACGCCATATATAGTTGGATTATCTACCGGCGTCAGGGCAATGCTTACCTTGGGCTTTATTTCCTGGTGCCGGCTCATCATAGCGGTGAGGTCTATAGCGGTTAGGACGTCACCATTGAGGACAAAAAATGGCTCGTCTAAGAAAGTCTCGGCGTTTTTAACGGCGCCAGCCGTGCCCAATGGCTGTTCCTCTATGAGGTAAGTCAAATGGACACCCAATTCAGCGCCATCACCGAAGTAGTCCTGGATGTGGTCGGGGAGGTAACTCATAGCCAGGATGATATCTCTTATACCGTGCTCCTTGAGATACCGTATCACGTATTCCAGAAAAGGCATATTCAGGATGGGTACCATTGCCTTGGTAGTATTGTAGGTTAATGGACGCAGCCTCGTTCCTTCCCCACCCACCAAGATGACTGCCTTCATCGTTTTTCTTCCTCTACAGATGAAATATCGGGGTGACCAGATTTGAACCGGCGACCACCTGAACCCCATTCAGACAGGAGAAAAGGGGACTACCCCTTGCCTCCTTTCTTGCGCTAGATTATACAGGCTCTGGAGTTGGGGGTCAATGGGGCAAACAGAGCAGAACTTATTCCCAAAGCCAGCAGTCTCTACGCTGAGTAGGAGCCTGCCCACAGTCCGGTAAAAAAACGACGGGCATTGATGCCAAGCACCCGGGTGTCATAGCCGCCTTCCTGGGTGATAAGTGTCGGAAGGTGAAGTGAGCCAATCATTTTCCCCACGGCTTCAAAGTCGTCAGCCTCAAGGCTCCAGCTACCAGTCGGGTCTTCCTTGGCTGTGTCCAACCCAAGGGCGATAATGAGGAATTGCGGCCGGAACCTCACTATCCGTTTCAGCACTTCGCTGAGGACCTGCTGGTACCTCTTACCGTCAAAATCTTCAGGCAGCAAGGGGATATTTATATTATAGCCCTTGCCGGCGCCATCCCCCTTTTCGTCAGCAAAGCCGCTGAAGTAGGGATAGGCAAAACGGGGGTGGCGGTGGATAGATATGGTCAGGACGTCAGGGCGCTCATAGAATATATCCTGCTGGCCGTTGCCATGGTGATAGTCAATATCAAGGATAGTCACCTTACCGTAGGCGCTTAAGTATTGGGTGGCTATGGCCGCCGAGTTGAAATAGCAAAATCCGCCAAAGGAACGGCGCCCGGCATGATGGCCAGGGGGGCGTACCAGGGCATAGGCCAAACGGTGGCCCTCAAGGATTTGTTCGGCGGCGGTCAGGGTACAGTCGGTAGCCCTCTTGGCCGCTAAATAGGCGTTACCGTTTATCGGGGTAAAGGTATCAATGCAGTAATATCCAGCACGAACGGGGAGCTCCTTGGGGGGGCGGGCGGCATTACGAATGGGAAAGACATAGGGGTAGATGGACTGCCCTGGCTCAAGGTTGGCACAGACCTTCTTAAAATATTCTACAAACCGGGAATCATGTACCGCCTTGATATACCTTTCAGAAAAATGACGGGGAGTAACCTTGTAAAATAGTCCCGTCTTATCAAGTTCCTTCAGAATCGTGTCTATCCTTACCGGCGATTCAACGTAACCCAATTCTTCTACATGGTGAATGAGGTGCCGGTCATTTATGACGAGCACGATCTGTTTATCAATTGATATGGCGCGCTTGGGCAGAAGCGGCGCCTTTTTCACATATCTTGGTTGTCTAAGGCGTATCGGGTCGTCCTGAAATGATTCCACCACCATTTCAACGTAGTTGGGTGGGCATACCCCTTTGTACTTCCGTTCCAAAATCGCCTGGACAATCTCTCTGGCACTGTCCCGGGGAAGCCCCTGCTCCTGTCCCAGGTTGTCATAGACCAGATAAGGCGGATTATCCCCACCAGGTTTAAGTGGCGTCTCATATTTGGTATTGATGATAGGGAGGGCACCGTATCTTTCATAGAAGCGCAGACGTGCCGCATTCTGCTTCCTGACTTCGGGGTCACGGCTCAATTTAGGGTCATCGGGAAGGCACTCAAAGAAAAGGCCTATGGTATTCAAGTCCAGCGCTTCCTCCTGCACCCTTTCGTAGAGGGCACCACCAATGCCGCCGCCCGTTCTCCGTTTAGCGGCAGAGATATAGTCCAGGTAGCAGAACTTGAGAATGGGCTCGTGGTAGAGAAGGGCAAAGCCAATAATGCGCCCCCTTGTTCCCTCGGCAACAAAGAGAATGGAGCGAAAGCGATATTTCAGGGGGTTGCGCAGTTGCTCGGGTAATTTGGTTATATCCCTCCTGGACAGGAGGGGAAACTGGGTTCGCAGAATCTCCTGAACCTGGGCTATGGCTTCTTTATTGGCTGGAGTTATATCATCATAAACCCGGCGAATGCGAAACATAGATTAAACTTTCCCTGGCGCAGGCTTTCAACCCAGCACACTTTTAATTATACCAAGTAGCTCCAGTCCATGTATAATCATGCTCACCGCAATAGCTGCCAGCAGCAGGCTAAATACCCTTGAAATTGCCTTTAGCCCACCCTGCCCCAGAAAACGGGCAACCTGCTCTACCCCCAGGAAGATAACCCAGGTGATAATCATGTTCAGGGCGAAGGAGATAAGCACTATATAAAGGGGAAACTGCGTCGCCAGAAGCAACAGGGTGGTTATCGTTGCCGGGCCTACCGTCAGCGGTGTACCAATAGGCACCACGGCTACCATCTCTTCTTTGATAACCTCTACCATGTGACCGGTGGTCATGTATTTGATGGCAAACGCCAGCAGTATCAGTCCCCCGGCAATAGCAAAGGAGCCTACCGAAATCCCCATCACCTTCAGAATTAACTGCCCGAAGAAGAGGAATACCAGACCAACCATAGTGGCGGTTATGATGGCAACATGAATCATGCGGCGGCGCTGTTGCCTCGTCATCTCTTCACTCAAGGAAAGAACGAAGGGTAGATTGCCCAGGGCATCAATAACGATGAACAGGGGGACGAAGGTTAAGACGAAGTCTTGTAGATGGTTGCCCATTATATGCCTTATCCCCTCGGTGTCATCTCAGCCGCTTTTGCAATATCAGTTTATCATCGCCTGGGGCATAGAAATCGGGGATGTGGCTGATTACCTGATAACCGTGACTCAGGTAAAAGCGCCTCGTCTTTTCGTACCCCGCTTTGGACGATGTCTCAATGACTATCAGCCTTCCCTGAGCCTCCCTCATCTGGTTCTCGGCATGAGCCAGTAGAGTCCTGCCTGTGCCTTTGCCCTGCTTATCCGCTGCCACTGCCATCCAGTAGATGTCCCAGGTACCTTCCGTCAGTGGAGCGAGTCCATAGCAAATATAGCCGACGATAGCTGAATCCAGTTCAGCAACAAGGGCATAATAGCCTGAGCCATCAGGGTCACTGAGGTAGCTATCAATGACCTCCTCGGCCACCACTACCTCAGAGGGCTTGAACTCGGGCGTAATGCGCAGTATTTTCATCAGGGCTGGCTTGTCCCTTGTTACCATCGGGCGTATCTTGATGGTCATGGTCTTCCTTCTCCAGCGCTAGTTGCACAATCCTCCCAATGAATTGGGGGTAAGCCATGTCGGCGGCTTCAGCCTGGCGCACCGCACCAGAGCCGAGGGAAATATCGGGGTTTGGATTGACCTCAATCACATTAAGCTGTCCCGCCTCATCCTGCCGCATATCTACTCTAGCATAGCCACGGCAGCCGAGCAAATGAAATGCGGCTAGCGCAGTTTGGGCAATCTGTTCTCGCTCGCTGGCTCCGATTTCAGCGGGACAAACTACCCCTGTGCCTTGAAAGTAGAGGCTGTCGGGCTGCCATTTGGCAGCGAAGGTGAGCAGGTGGGGCACCCCTTCGGGCAGTGAGTAATCTATCTCCGAGATGGGCAGGACGGTATCGCCGAGTACGGTAACGTTAAACTCGCGCCCGCATACGAAATGTTCCACAAGGGCTTGCCCACCGTAGAAGCGGCTGACACTGACCACTTGTTCCTGGAACGAGGCAAAATCATAGACCACGCTCCTCTCGGAAAGCCCGTGACTGGCGTCCTCCCCCCGGGGCTTGACAATGCAGGGGTAACTCAACTGGAAGCTGGACAGCGTCTCCGGTTTGAGCAGCTGGAAATCGGGGGTTTTAATTCCGGCTGCAGTCAAAGTTACCTTGGTCTTGACTTTATCCAGGGCTAGCCTGAGTGCCCCGCCAGGGCAGCCAGTGTAGGGTATCCCCAGTGCCGACAGAATATCGGGTATCTCGGCTTCCGTCTCCGGGTAGTCGCTAAAACCCTCAAAAAGGTTGAATGCCAGCTCCACTTCCAGTTCACCGAGCTTTTTTCTTGCCTGGCGAAGAGGCGGTGCCAGCGGGACTCGCACCACTTCATAGCCCAGTTCGAGCAGGGCATGGTGCACCGCTGCTACAGCGTCAAGTACGCTGGTTACCGCTGCCTGTTCACCCCGCTCGTCATAGCGGCTGTTGAGAGGCTCATTGTAGACGATGGCTACGCGGGCACACACGGCGAGTACCTCTTCAGCGCCGCATCAAGGACGGCATTTATCAGCTTTTTATGAGTCCAGCCTAGTTTATTTGCTATAATGACCAGGTCACTATAGGTACCCAAGCCGGGCAGGGGATTTATCTCCAGGAAGTAGGGCACCCCCTCAGGGCTGACCCTGAAATCAATCCGGGCAAAGTCCCGACACCCCAGAATTTTAAACACCTTCAGGCTGGAGCGGCTTATTCTTTCCTGGACTTCATCACTAAGCTGAGGGGGACATTCATAGTCGACCAGGTTGAGGTAATCACGTTTTACCTCAAGGGAATAGACAAAGTACTTCTCCCTTCTTCTGGGCACGATACGCATCATACCCACCACCCGGGGTGGGAAATTGCCGATGATGCCTACCGTAACCTCGTCACCGGTGATAAATTCCTCGACCATCACCGGCTGCCGGTAACATTCAAGGAGCCGGCTTACCTCCTCCTGTGCTCGGCTCACGCCGTCTACCACTGAAGTCAGGCGAATGCCCTTGCTTGAGCCTTCGTAGGCCGGCTTGACGATGGCAGGAAATGGGAACTGCTCCCAGGGTATTCGACCGAGGTCTTCCTCATCGGTTATTACCTGCCACCTTGGGGTAGAGACACCCTCGGCGGCAACCAGCTTTTTAGCCAGCGGTTTATCAAGGCAAATCGCCAGGCACTGAGAGTCGGAGCCGGTATAAGGTATCCCCAGCATCTCCAGGACGCTGGGCACCTGAGACTCCCGGTTGCGAGAGTTCCCCCGTCCCTCGGCGATATTAAAGACCATGTCCACCTTCTCCCAGAGGATGTTTTCCAGGAATTCCCTGCCCCCGCCCAGCATCACCACCGAGTGTCCGGCGGCTTCAAGGGCGGCGGCGATAATTTCCACTGTCTCCTGGGAGTCGTACTCCTCAAGGGCATCCTCGGGGCTAGCTTCATCCAGGGATATAGCTCCTTTAAGATCGTACGATAACCCTATCCGCATCCCTGATTCCTTCCTTTTTAACCGGTACAGCGACCTTGACCGGGACGGGCACCTTGACTGGAATGGGCACTGACACCGGCTTAGCCTTGGCCTTTACCCTCGGGTTATGGCAGCGGTAGATATGGCCGCGGTAGTTCCTCACCAGAAGCTCATTGCCGGTCTGCGCCAGGATATAGTTGGGCTGTACCGGGACCTTGCCCCCACCCTGGGACAGGTCGATGACAAAGGTGGGCACTGCCAGCCCTGAGGTATAGCCGCGCATGCCCTCGATTATCTTTATCCCCACCTCCACCGGGGTGCGCAGGTGCTCTGTCCCCTCCACCTCGTCGCACTGGAAGAGATAGTAGGGGCGCACCTTAATCTTGAGCAGACCCTGGCATAGCTTGGTCTGTATCTCCACGCTGTCATTGATACCACGCAGCAGGACACTCTGGTTGCTTACCGGAATCCCGCTCCGCAATAGTTTGTCACAGGCAGCCGTTGCCTCAGGGGTTATCTCGCGAGCGTGGTTAAACTGGGTATTGAGCCATATCGGTCCGTACCTGGATAGCATGGCGCACAGTTCGTTATCTATACGCTGGGGCAGCACCACCGGAAACCGGGTACCGATGCGGATGATTTCCACATGCTCTATCCTCCTCAGCCTGGAGATAATGTCCTCCAGGTGGGGAGTAGAAAGCGTTAGGGGGTCACCACCGGAGATGACAACATCCCTGATGGTCTTGTGGGCACGTATATAGTCCAGCATGGCTTCGACCTCACTGGCAGTGCGCACCCAGCCCCCATTTTGCCACTCCCTCTTACGTGTGCAGTGGCGGCAAAACATGGGGCAGATATCGGTAAGCACCATTAACACGCGGTCCGGGTAGCGGTGAACCAGCCCCGGCACCACCGAGTCCCGCCTTTCCTCAAGGGGGTCTTCTACACCGATGCCGGCTAAGGCTATCTCCTCAAACGAGGGTATTGCCTGCTTCCTGATAGGGTCTTCGGGGTCGGTGGGGTCAATCAGGGAAAGGTAATAAGGAGTCACCGAGAGCGGGTACTTGATGGTTACCAGCTTGAGCTGTGTCTGCTCCTCAGGGGTCAGGGGTATGAACCCAGTTAACTGGTCAACAGTGGTAATCCGATGGCGGAAATGCCACTTCCAGTCGTTCCAGAGGCTGTCGGGTATGTGCCCAAAGAACCGTCGTCTCTGGGCGCTGGTACTGGGAGGCTTTTCTTCAAGACTGTTGACTATGGCGGTTTCACCAGGAGGTTCCTCTTCTGCCTCACTGGTACTCTCCCTAAAATATTTTTCTGCCCCCAGGGCAGATTGGTTTTTCATTATTGAAAGCGCTTTCACCTTGTTTCAATCTCCTCTAGAGTTAGATTTTTGTATATCGGGCTAGCTTATGAAGTTACATTTTTGTTCCTTCCCCCCAAAATAGTTAGGAAATACTTGTCCTAACATAATTTTTATGTTATAATATACAGGAATTATATTTCATAACTAAATTATACACTATTTTTAACAATTGTCAAGTGGTTTTTGGTCCTTTTTATTAAAAATATTTTCGCCAGGAGGTGCCAGTATGCGAGGGTGGAAGTTTGTTACCAATCATGCTCTGGTGTTCTGCTTGATTGCTCAGCAGCCGCGAATCACTGCCCGAGACGTCGCCTCGACGGTAGGTATTACCGAGAAGGCGACGCGTAATATCATCAATGCCCTTGAGGCTGACGGCTATGTCACCAAGACAAGAGAGGGAAGGCGCATCAGGTACGGCATCAATTCCGAGCTACCGCTCCGGCACGAAATGCAGGAGGATAGGGTGGTAGGTGACCTTCTGGAACTGTTGGGATGGGAAAAGCGACGCAAGCGAGTAAAGAGTGCGGCACACTGAGATGGGGAAGGAAGGGGACCAAAGATGAAAATACTGCTTGTCGTTGATGGTTCATCGTATCCTGAGCTGGCAACAAAGATGCTCGAAGCACTTCGTCTTCCGTCGGGGGCAGAGATTACAGTGATGACGGTCGTGCCTGAGCATACCTTCCTTGGAGGAATTACCCTGAGCAAGCTCAGGGGTGCCTCCACCAAGGAAAAAACGCAACGGCAAAAGGCGCTTAAACTCCTCCGTGAGCCAGTTAAGGCACTCACTGCGGGTAAGCTTAAAGTGGATAGGTTGGTGAGGTGGGGAAACCCAGCAGAAGAAATCCTAAAAGTGACCAATGGGAGCGGTGTTTCCCTAGTGGTAATGGGCGCCAAGGGTTTGACTGACCCTCTCCCTTTCCGCCTGAGCAGCGATGCCCAAACCGTGATGAAGCATGCAAAAGCTAGTGTCTTGCTGGTAAGGGGAAAAGCCGCTCCAACAGAAGCCACGCCTACCCAGGAGAAGAGTGCTACCATTAGACGGGTCCTGCTGGCTACTGATGGCTCCAGATATTCGGAGGCTGTATTTCAAGTTCTTTTAGATTTGCCATTGCCGCGGAAGTGTGAGGTCATTGTGATGACTGCTCTCCAGTCGCATCTGGCAGCGTGGGTAAAGACACCAACGCTTGATTTCCAGACCAACCAAGAGATACTGGCCAGGCTGCAAGAAGCTGAGGAAAACGAGGCACGGAAGATAATCACTAACGCAGAGAAACAATTCCAAACCAAAGGCTACCGGACTGCATCCGTAGTTGTAAAAGGAGGAGCCGCCGAGTCCATACTAGCAGCTGCCAAGGAGTATAATCCGGACATCATCGTCCTCGGGAGCAGAGGGCTCTCCAGAATTGAGTCACTCTTTCTAGGCGGTGTTGCTGAGAGAGTAGCTAGGTATGCCAATTGCTCGGTGCTCATCGGGCGTGCTCTCAAATAAACAAGTGAGTGATAGACTCCCTCCTTAGAGCCAGTTAGCAATTCGGAACTCCCCAGGGATAAGGTCGGCAACTTTAGCTGTAGCCACAGCCACCGCTGAGTCAGCGGCACTGTAATAGACCAACACTTCGTCCTCGTCATCAAGTATCTCTTTGTTGCCTTCGCGTGGCACTAGCCCCCTCGGCTCCTTTTACTTCGCCAAGTAGAATTGGAGCTAAATCTTCCCATTCCCTGCCCTCTTCCATAAGCTCTATAACCTTCTCCTCTATTGCTTTCTCCAAGCCTCCCCCCGCTTTGAAATACTCGCTTTGGATGAGCTAGCCGGGGAGGATTTTTGAATAAAGATTCCTTGAAGCAGGGCCTTCAACGATGTTATAATAGCATGGTAATCCGGGGGAGGTGGTGATTGCGATGAAAGGAAAAAACGCTCACCCCGTTTTGAAAAGGTTTGATGGTAATCCTATCCTTGAGCCGGAGGCCAAGCACTGGTGGGAGTCTAAAGCGGTCTTTAATCCTGGCACCATCTATGAAGGCGGAAAGGTGCATATGGTGTACCGGGCAATTGGAGACTCAGATGTATCGGTTCTTGGGTATGCTTCAAGTGTTGATGGATTTCATATTGACGAGCGGCTGCATGAACCGATATACGTTCCGAGAGAGTCATTTGAAGGCGCTGGCTTAGTCTACCCCGTACGGAGTTATCCTCAACGTACCTATGTGCCCATAGAAGAGGATGAAGATTATGTGTCGGGAGGAGGATTGGGTGGGTGTGAGGATCCAAGACTAACAAAGATTGATGACAGGGTATTTATGACTTATGTTGCCTTTGACGGATACAGCCCACCCCGGGTGGCGCTGACCTCGATACATGTTAATGATTTCCTTGCTAAGAATTGGCAGTGGAAGAAACCGGTGCTTATCTCTCCCCCTGGAGTTATAGACAAGAACGCCTGTATTCTCCCCGAGAGAATAAACTCCAAGTACGTTATATTCCATCGAATTTTTCCTTATATCCTGATTGACTTTGTTGATGACCTTGATTTTGACGGCACAACAAGGTGGTTGAAAGGGGAATTCAGAATACCAACCAGAGCCTCTTACTGGGATAGCCGAAAGGTTGGTGCCGGTGCTCCTCCCATCAAGACAAAAGATGGATGGCTACTCATCTACCACAGTGTGGGTGAGCGTGACCCTAGTCGCTATAAAATAGGCGCGATGCTGCTTGACCTGAAAAATCCGACCAGGGTCATATCCCGGACTGAAGAGCCAATCTTAGAGCCCCAGGCATGGTACGAGAATGAGGGGTGGAAATCCGGCGTTATTTATCCCGGCGGAGTTGTGGTAATTAAAGACCGTCTGCTGGTCTACTACGGTGGCGCCGACAAAGTGGCTTGCGTGGCTTCGGTAAAATTGGATGAACTTCTTGACTATCTTGTTGGCACACGGGAAGCAGTGCCAAGTCTGGTCGGTGTACCGCCAGCAGAGGCTGGCATCACCCCGGTTGCGCCGGTAAAAATAAAGCGAATGAGGGCTTACTGCATGAAGTGCCGGGCTAAACGGCAGATGAAAAACCCCCTGGCGGTAACCTTGAAAAATGGCCGCCCAGCAATCCAGGGGATATGCCCAAGATGCGGGACCAGGATGTTTCGACTGGGAAAGTTTGGCAAGTAGGCACTACTTGCTCTAAAGTTTATGAACGAAGTTAAACGCTCAGAAGGGAATCCCATTCTGACACCAAATGCTGAGAATGCGTGGGAAGCAGAAGCCGCGTTTAACGGCTGCCCCATAGTCAGCGGTGGCAGGATTCATCTCCTTTATCGGGCAACGTCGTCGCCACAGATAGTATCTGGCAAGCAAATCCAACTTTCGACTATCGGTCATGCCCTGAGCACCGATGGCATATACTGGAAGTACCGCCGGCAGTTCATAAAGCCTGAGTATGAGTGGGAACAATTTGGCTGCGAAGACCCTAGGGTGACTAAAGTCGGCGGTAAATTCTATATTTTCTACACTGCCTTATCTGCCTATCCCCCCTCTGCCGGGAGCATCAAAATTGGCCTAGCCATTACCAGGGACTTCAGGCGAATTGAGGCTAAATATCCGGTTACCCCATTCAATTCCAAGGCTATGGCACTGTTCCCGGGGAAAATCAGTGGTAAGATGGTAGCGGTACTTACTGCCAACACGGATAACCCCCCGGCTAAGATTGGGCTTGCCTTTTTTGACAATGAAGAGCAAATCTGGTCTCCGGAGTACTGGGAAGGCTGGTACTCTTTCTTGGACGACTACGTTCTACCGTTACAGCGAACGCCCAAAGACCACATTGAAGTGGGTGCGCCGCCGGTGAGGACGCGGCACGGGTGGCTGCTGATTTATTCGTATATTCAGAACTACTTCGCCCCCCCACCGATTTTCGGCATTGAAGCCGTCCTGCTTGACTTGGAGAACCCAGCAAAGATTATAGCCCACACGGAGAAACCCTGGTTGGTTCCCCAGGAGGTATACGAAACATATGGCAGAGTGCCCAATATCGTTTTCCCTTCCGGGGCTCTTATCAGGGGCAGAACCCTCCACATTTATTACGGCGCGGCTGATACTACCTGCGCCGTGGCTTCCGGTATGCTGGATACCCTAGTTGGAGGAATGCCGATAAAAAAGGGGGAGGAAATAAAACTGGAACGTTTCCCCCGAAACCCTATCCTTGAGCCAGAACCCAAACACTCGTGGGAGTCAAAGGCGGTATTTAATCCCGGCGCTCTCTATGAGGATGGAAAGGTTCACCTTATGTATCGTGCCATGTCCGAGGATGACATCTCGGTGCTCGGGTATGCTGCTAGTAGCGACGGGTTTACCTTTGAGGAGAGACTTGATAAGCCAATCTATGTGCCTCGTGAGGATTTTGAGAAGAAGGGGTGCGAAGACCCCAGGCTGACCAAGTTAGACAATACCCTATATATGTGCTACACCGCATTTGATGGTGAGAGTGAACCGCGGGTAGCGTTAACCTCCATTGCCATAAGCGATTTTCTGGCCAAGCGCTGGAAGTGGGCAAGACCGGTATTGATTTCACCTCCAGACAGGGGAGACAAAGATGCAGCTATTTTCCCGAGAAAAATCAAAGGTAAGTATGCTATTCTCCACCGCGTCGGTACCGGTATCTGGCTTGACCTTGTCGATAGCCTTAGCCTTGAAGAAGGAAGGTGTATATTTGAAGAAGGAGTGTGTATAAAGGGAAACGTCATAATGAGCCCGCGCCAAGAACAGCCCCCTGCAGAGAAAATTGGTATCGCTGCACCACCAATCAAGACAAAATACGGGTGGTTACTGCTTTATCACACTGTCATCAGAAAGGATAATGAACCCTACTATTCGGTGAGTGCTGCCCTCCTTGATATTGACGACCCGACGCGTGTTATTGCCCGAAGGCAAACTCCCATTCTTGAGCCGGAGATGCCTTATGAAAAGGAGGGACAGGTAGCTAACGTCGTTTTCCCATGTGGCGCTGTTGTTATTAATGACCGACTATTTGTTTACTACGGAGGGGCGGACAAAGTAATTGGGGTAGCTACAGTAACATTCTCTGAACTTCTGGAAGGCTTGTTGCTTCAAGCCAAAGTCGGCAAGAAGCGGCTGGCAAAGTGACAAAATAAGCACTGAACAATAGGGCATTTTGGGGAGCCCACCCGGTTCAGGTTGTCTAGATCAGTTTCAGTTTATATCTATCTCCTCGGCTCATTCAGGTTGTCTAGAGCCTGCTTCTTCTATATTATGGCCGGGGTGGCCGGATTTGAACCCGCGCCCTGCGGTTTTGGAGACCGCTGCTCTACCAACTGAGCTACACTCCTAGCCCATGATTGTATTAGCATAAATTCTGACAAAAATTAACTGGTACTCCTGATGTGCCGTTTAGGACTACATATGACGGTGGGTCTGGCTCAGTCTTCACCCATATATACCGTATTGCTTGGTGAATTCTATCATAGCCCGCACGTTTTCCGGTTTGGCGGTGTCGAGTATTGCCCCGGAGGATAGGATGAAGCCGCCACCTTTAGCAGCAACGTCTATAAGTTGTTTACAGTAGGCCTTCACATCATCGGTGGTTCCGGTGCTTAATATTACCCCCGGCACATTCCCGTAGATGCAGGCTCTATCACCCAGGATTTCCTTTGCCCTGGCCATATCTGTTCCGTCAAACTGCCATACCACCTTGCCTTTGGGCAAATCCCTGATAATCTCCAGGCGCGAATTGTAGGAGCCTTCGGCAAAGGGTAGCGGTATACATCCTTCGTCAATTAAACCCAGCATTAGCTTTCTGAAGGTGGGCCAGTAGAACGTCTTGTACTGCTTATCAGACATAAACCCATCGGCACCTTTGTGTAACGGTATTAACACCAGGGGCATAGCTGTGGAACGCGCCTCTGATACCCCCATCTCAATCATCAGGGGTGTCAGCCTTTCCATAGCCTTGATAAGCTTATCTGGTTGCCGGTACATATCCAGCATTATGCCCTGTGTTCCCCTGAGAGTATCACCGAGCACGTCAAAAGGTGCTCGGCAGCGGCCACCGCGCAACATTGGAAACCCGGCTGCCATTACCTTTTTGTGACTGGTAGCGAGAACCTCTCTCCATTTCATGGCTTCCTCTCCCGCTTGGAATAGGGCCTCAAATGCGGCGCGGATTTCTGGCCTACCGTACCGCGAGACAAGGCTGCCTACACCAGCTATTTCAATTACCCTGTGAAATGGAGAGAGCTTACTGAAGGGCTCCAGCGCACCGATAATGCGTGGTAGATAAACCCTCATCCAGAAATCAGATGGGTCCTGAATCAGTGCGTCATATTCATCGGCTTTCATATACTCACCTTCAACGCACTGGAATGGCATATTGACACCAGTGCCATGCCCTGGCCATACAAAAAGCTTATAGTCAATAATATCGTAGACCTTTCCGAGCCCATAAGGACCGCGATGTGCATCCGGCGCAAAATCAAAGGTATATTTTTCATATGCCTGGCAAGACTTATCATAGTCGTACATGGCTTCTTGAGTTGTTATCCCGGCATAATGGGCAGGGAAAAACCCGACACTGGGGATGACCGGCACCCTGTCCGGCACTTTCAACTGAATAGCGTCCTTTATCCTGGTTGCCCTTTCCCGGTACGCCTTCTCAGCTTCGGGGCTGATAAAATCTATCCCCTGTGGCGCAAGCCAGGACCCAAACGTCTCCTCCAGCTTTGCTTCCGGGGATAACCCGGCCTCTTCCTTGTTCAATCTACTTATCTCCTATCTATGCCCTAGCCAGTGATACTCCCTTAGGCTTGCTTATCACCCCCGATTTTGGAGCTATTATAGAGGAAAGCCTTAATATGGAGAAAACGCCCTAAAGTTACATCAAAACAACAAAGCACGTTTTGAACGCCTCTAGCTTACTGCATCATGATGCCGGGCAAAAACAGTACCACTGCGGGAACAAGCAAATAAAGAGCCATACGACAAAAATCAGCTATGAGGAACGGAATTACACCTTTAAATATGGTAGTTATCGGCACATCGGGAGCTATCCCGGAGATGGCATATACATTCATACCTATAGGCGGGGTAATCAGTCCTATCTCTGTCATTCCCACTAGTATTACGCCAAACCATACTGGGTCAAAGCCCAAGCTCATAGCCAAGGGGAAGAAAATTGGTATAGTAAGCAGAATCATGGTCAGCGCATCCATAACGCAACCAAGGAATAAATACACTAGCATAATAAGTGCCATAATGGCTAGGGGGGGCAGGGGCAGCCCGCCGACAAAATCGGCGAGCGCGAACGGAATAGTGGTTACCGCCATGAAGTATTTAAAAATAAAGGCGCCAATCAGGATGCCATAAAGCATGCCCGTGGTCTTCATCGTCTCCGTCAGAGCATACTTGAATTTTTCCCAGTTGAGTCGCCTTCTGAATAGGGAGAAAAAGATAGCCCCGAAGGCGCCCACCGCCCCGGCTTCGGTAGGAGTAAACCAACCAACGATAAGACCCCCCAGGACGAGGAGAATTAACCCTATTATCTCGCCGCAGCTGGCAAAAGACATCACCTTTTTTTTAAGACTATAGCTGGGTCCTCGAGGACCATAGCTAGGCTTCCACGTGCAAAGAATATAAATGACAATAATATAAAAGACGGCCTCGATTATTCCGGGCACTATGCCGCCAGCAAAAAGCCTGCCTATGGATGTTTCGGTGATTATCCCATAGGTAATGAGGCCAGCGCTGGGGGGGATCATTTGGCCTATAGTCCCCCCAGCGGCGATACAGCCGGTAGCCAGCGCCGGGTCATAGTTATACCTTTTCATTTCTGGTAAAGCCACCAGACCCATGGTAACTGCTGTGGCTAGACTGGAGGCGCTGACCGCAGCAAACCCGGCACATCCCCCCACAGTAGCCATAGCTATACCCCCGCGTTGATGCCCAAACCATTTAGCGGCAACGTCATACAGGTTTTTGCTCAATCCGGAGGCAAAGATAACGTGAGCCATAAGTAGAAAAAGAGGCAGGGTGGCCAAATCCCAATTAGCTACCACTTCAAATGGGATAAATCCCATTTTGGCGATGGCGGCACCTTGCGATATCAAATACCATAGCCCACCAAAGCCCACTACAGCCATGCCCACGCCAATGGGCAATCCCAAGGCTAAAAGGGAAAAAAGAGCAACGAAACCGATAACGCCTACAACAACCGGGCTCATTTCCTCACCGCCTGGCTCAGCGCCCTAATCAGGTCTATCAGGTATACCAAACAGAACAGGATTAAACCGAACAAAAAGATAAATCTAAACGGGAGAAAAGGAATCGAGAGCATATCAGTTTCTTCTCTGAGCCACCTTTCAGACAGGAGAAGAACACCTGTCCAAGCTATTGTTGCCCAGGTAGCCAGGGAAATAAGGGACATAAGAGCTTCTACAATCGCCTGAGCCCGCGGGGGAAATCGTTCTACTACAATTTTTACAACAACATGACTTTTCTTCAGCGCCGCATAAACCAGGGCAAAGGCAACAGCTACGACTATCATAAGTTCAGTTAGCTCGTAGCTACCGACTATAACATGCCCGAAAAGGCGGTATATAATGTTGGCCACAATGAGGACCATCATCCCTACCAGGAAGGCAGCCCCCACAGCCACGCCCCACCCGCCCATCCGGCGAACAAGGTTAGCCAAATATTCCATACTTCACATACCATTGCCCCCTTGCGTCGGGCAAGGAATTATTACCACTTTATATGTGCCAGGGTTTATGTTCTCTATGGGTCAGTTAAACTTAGGTGTATTCTTCGACGAGGCGGCGTATCTCCTCATAAATCTCGGTCCCGGGAAGTCCCTGAGCATCAAGATTGGCTGCCTCGGCAAGCATTACGGCTTCCAGAGCTTCATAAACCTTGGCTAAATCCGCCGCTGATAGCTCGATAAACTCAACTCCTGCCTGCGCGGCAATGTCATAACCGGCCTGATCTTGGGTGAATCTGCACTCGTCGTCCTCTTGCTCCCAGAACGTAATATTGCCGTCAAAAATCTGCCGGATATTCGCTGGCAGGCTGTTATAGACATCTAGGTTCATTGCTCTCGTCAGGTAAACCGAGCCAGGCATGTCCAAGACAGTGACGTACTTTGCTACCTCCTCAAAATGCATTGACGAAAAGGTCTCGTAAGGGGCAAGACAAGCATCTATAGTCCCTTTCTCCAGAGCAATATAGACATCAGTCATAGGCATCGGTATGCCCTCGCATCCCAGCTCTTTCAACACCTCCAAGAAGACCCCCGTACCTTTCACCTGCAAGCCCTCGAAATCGGCTATAGTGCGTACCGGCTTGTTGCTGATCAGCTGATAAGTTGAGCCCACGGATGTGCACAGAATCTTTATGTCTTCGAATTCCGCCTCGATCTCAGGAAATTTTGCGGTGAGTTCATCATAAATAAGCCGTCGGGTTTCATAGTCGGGAGCCCCGAAGAAAAACCCCAGAGTTCCATTGTGAAGGGGGTAAGGTAAGGAAGAATAGCCGGGAGAACAATAGGCAATATCAGCTACCCCTTCAGCGAGCTCAGCGGTAGACTCCGCCTTGCTAACCAAGGTTGCGCCCCAATACGGCGTAATTTTAACCTGGCCGTTGGTATCTGCCTCTATCTTGTCTATCCAGGCCGTATCTGCCACGGAGTAAGTATGAGTTGCAGGGTTGATTGAGCCGTAGGTTAGTTCTATAACCTCTGGTGGTGTCGTTGGGGTCGTTGGGGTCGTTGGGGTCGTTGGTGTCGTTGGTGTCGTTGGGGTCGTTGGGGCTTCCTCTCCTCCACAGGCAGTCATTAGCGGCAATGCTACCATCATCATAATAATCAGGGAAACTATCAATACCCAATTAATTTTAGCCATTTCTCCTCCTTTACAGTTTATGATTTAATTTACACCATAAATTAGCCATTCCGTTGAATTTAATCACCTCCTCTCGCCGTTATATTGTTGTCTCCCTTGTAACCCAATAGTTTAGATATCAAACGTTGTCTTGACAGCCAAATACAAGAATCAACCCATATTCATGGCATAGCTGCTTATAATGTATTTTGTCCTTTCCCCTGATTACTTATCAATGGATTATTACTTCATTTTCGTCCCATTCAAACCGGGCGTTTAGGCCGGCGGCCCGACTTATCTTATCCATGTAATTGAAAACCTGCTGTCCCCGTTGGTCATTATTGAGTATCTCCGGCTGTCCCTTTTTATTGACCAAACAGGGGAGGTAACCAGTCTGGGTAATCTTACCATCACTTATGGTGCACTTGGCAATTATTGTTTGCTTGGCCTCAGGGTGGAAGGGGTACGTTGGGTACTCGGGGTCGGGCGCGAAGCCAAAGAGTTCCTTCCTCCTTATAGCCCACTGCTGGGAGTCCTGGCCAGGGTCAGGGGTCAGGGCTCGGGTGACGGTAACGAAATTGCCTAAGCCGTGGAATATCGTTTTTCCTTGGTACTGCTCGATTCCTTTGAGTATGTGAGCGTGATGACCCAGGATTAGGTCGGCTCCGGCATCGATGGCGGCATACGATACTTGTTGTTCGTACATTGCCAGTTTAACTGGCACATGCCCGATACCCTTGTGTAGGGCCATTACCAGAACATCACAAAGGGACCTGAGCTTGTGGATATCGTCTAACATCAAGGCCAGACTTTTGGGCTCGGCGAAGGTGTATACGGACGGAGGGCCTCCGGGGGTAGCATGGTCTAGTTCATAGTGGGTAAGGATATTCACATAGGCGCAACCTGGCTTCTTATTGGTCGCCCAGGATTCCTTGGGGCCAACGCAATTGTAAGATAAGAAACCAAAGGTTGTGCCATCTCGCTTGATTATGGCCGGTTGTCTAGCCTCGTCGATATTCATCCCGGCTCCACAAACGGCAATACCATAGCTACGAAGACCGGCTATTGTGTCCTCTATCCCTGCTGGGCCTGAATCCCAGACATGGTTACCGGCAAGGGTGATTACGTTAAAGCCGGCATAGGGTAAAGCACTCATGTTAGCGGGGTCGCAGGGTGGAGCAGCCACGTCTGTAGATGAACAAATGCCACGGTTGGTAAAGACGACCTCTCCTTGCCCAACTACCACGTCGGCTGACTTCAGCACCGGCGCCGCGTAAGCAAAATAGCTTTCGGCTTGTGGCTCGTCAAGAATCAAATCTCCTACCGCCATCATCGTCAGAGTCCCAGCTGTCATATTTCTGCCTCTCTCAAATCAGTTATCCGCTTTTTGGATAAGCCAGGCTCCTTTTTCTAATTAGGCTAAGACCCTTTCTTCAATAAAGTTAGAAACTTGAGCTTTGATCTTCTCGTCATCCCACTCTCTAGCATCAACAACGTCGGCATAAATAGAAAGCAGTGGTATGCCGGCATCTTCGAAAGCAATCTTGGTGAACCTGCGTCCGACATCACGTATGCAGCTTTCAGATACTATCATAACCGCCCCGCTGACTTTATGCAGCTTTGCCTCCTTCAGCAGCCAGTCGGGTTGGCGTAAGTACTCTCCCATGACCAAGTGGCGGCTGGCCAAAGCTCTCAGTGGGTCATTAAGGTAATCCCGAGCGTAGCCATCGGCGGCAATAGAGAGATAAATGGAACAGACAAAAACAGCACCGTACTTCTCCTCGAAGTACTGATAAAAAGCGGTGTTATGCCAGAGTCCTGCCCCAATCCACATGAGCCTGAGCTTTTCATTTTTATAGGCTACTTCGCCCCTATCTACTTTCTCTTTAACTTCTTCATAGAACATCCTGGCCTGGTCACGCCCCCACTGTGTGCCCCGGTGCCACTGTGGATTCATAGTGCTGGCGAGTTGGTCGGGTACGCTTACCGGGCAAGGAGCGGTCTCAGCTATCAGGTCTCGCGTCTTCTTGAAGTATTCTTCCTGTTCATTTATCATTTCCATGATTTCCACAAACTTGGTGTGGCTGAATGTCCTATCGGTGGTAACCTCCAAGAATCTTATCAGTGCTTTCAGCTCTTCAACCCTTAGATCCAGTCTGTGGGGCTCAATTACCTCGTCCCAGTGATGTTTTATCCTTTCCCACCAACGAGAGTGCGATGTGGTGGAAGCAGTATGCTCAAGCGGAAAGAAGTGGCAACCATACTCACGGGCCCAGAGCTCAAATATCTTTGACAGGGAGTCGCAGGTTAACTCGGCTAACAGCAGTGTGGGTTTGGGTAATCCCCCCCAGGGTGCGCGCTCTGGATTGTGGTCCATGGTACAAGCCAATGGCAGAGAGCAGTAACGGCAAAGGTTCCTTTGATAGCCCCGCTCGTTCATCAAATCGAAGTAGTAGGGAGACAGCCGCTTGGCGGCAATTATTGCCGACCACCACTGAACCGGCACCACCGGTATATCCATGGTAAGGAATATTTCATGGGGAGTATCAGCTTGGGCTATAGCGAAGGGCTCGCCTTCGTTTATTCTCTCTCTGGTCTTCTTAAACCACTCTTTCTGGTAGGCAGCTGCCTCGACGGAGCTCCTTAATTGTTTGACGCTTTTCTCTCTTTGCCCGCCGCCAGCCTTGGGCGGCTCGTTAACCCTTCTTACTTCACTCATCTATCAACCTCACTTTTGTATACCACTACCACCAATAACCTGCTCTATACAAATATCCCCTGCCGGAATAGTTCTATGAACTCCTCATCAGACATACCCAGAAGCTGGGTACAGACGTACTCGGTGTGTTCCCCTAAACTTGGAGAAGTCCTCACTTGCGCTTTTGTCTTCAGCAATTTGTAGGGAGGGGTGGGGTGACCAAAGACCCCTATTACCGGGTGCTTCAGTGGCACCAGAAATTTCCTCGCTTTCAGTTGAGGGTCGTTTCCCACTATATCCTGCATAGTCTGCACCACGCCCGCCGCCACACCAGCTGTCTGCAATATCTGCATAACTTCCTCAGCCGAATGTTTCTTGGTCCATTTTGCTACTAGCTCTTCCAGTGCGTCCTCGTTCTCTTTCCTAGAGTTTAGGCTGGCGAACCTGGGCTCTTTTGTCCAAAGGGGGTCGCCTATGGCCTGGCAAAAAGCCTCCCATTCCTCGTCAGTAAAAACCCCGATAGCGCACCAGCGCTCGTCTCCCTGGCAGGGGAAGACGCCGTGAGGGGTGGCATAGGCGATGCGGTTACCATTACGGGTTTGTAAGTGCCCGTTAGCTTCCCAGTCAAGAAGGGCTGGAGTAATTTGATGAACACAAACATCGAGCATGCTACCGTCAATATACTGCCCCTTCCCGGTACGGCGCTTATAGTCCAGGGCGGCGACAATGGCGGCAGCAATAAAGAACGGAAGCACGACATCCCCATAGGGAACATTAGGGCCCACCGGTCCTCTGTCTGGCCAACCGGTGAGGTCAAGATAACCTGACAGAGCAGCGCCAGTTCCGTCAACACCCCATTCGCGCGCCAGGGGGCCTGTCTGGCCATACGCGCTCCCTTCAGCCATAATTATATCGGGCTTTATACTCCTCATATATTCGTAGCCAAACCCCAGTCTACTCAGTGTCCCCGGAACCATGTTAGCGTTGACTACATCGGCCCAACGAGTAAGCCTTTCGATGACGCTCTTTGCCGGAGCACACTTCAGATTTAGAGCTATACTATATTTTGAGGTGTTAAGATGGGTAAACCATGGTTTATCATCGGGGTTGGTTGCGGAAGACATGGAGACCATCCGGTTTGTTCTTGGCAGGTCTACACGGGTGATAGACTCTACACGGACTACCTGAGCTCCATGGTCGGCAAGCTGTTTACTAGTCAAACTGCCCACCAAAGCCCAACCGAAATCCAGAACCTTTACTCCAGCCAATGGCTGCTTTTCCATGCTTCCACTGTCCCCTTATTTATTCTTCTTTTTCAAATAACACCCGCCGCTTTCAATGCCACCATTTCCGTGCTAGCCAACCCCAACTCATTGCCATAGATATCGTCGTTGTCCTCACCGATAAGCGGCGCTCGACGTCTTACGAAGTTCTCCGTCTGATTACTCAAAAAGAAATACTTGGGATAGGTAAGCTTAATGTCCAATTCGGGATGTTCTAGGTCTACCCAATAGTCACGTGCTTTAAGTTGCCAGTTTTGGGGTACATCGGCAGGACTGTTTATCGGAGCCGCATGTATTCCCCTCCTCAAGCCTTCCTCAGCGATTTCATTCTTGGTGTGGTTCATGAAGAACTTGCGTATCGCCTCCTGGTGGACGTCAAGCTCCTCTTTGGATATGGCGGCAAAATCAAATTCCTCCCATTTTGTCACCTTGTTTAGCGGATTCTCCAGTCCATCGTCATCAATCCATTGTGACAGAGCGCGGTTACCCCGTGCTCCGCCCTGACCTCCCATATATGGCCAGAATACATACCCATCCTTACATCGCCAAAGCCATTGAGTGGCACGAGCGCCAACGGTGCGGACGGTGGCATTTCGTTTTATCAAGCGCTTATCAAACTCCCAGACCACCAGGTTTGATGAGGTTCTGCTGACGGCAACCTCCTGCAGGGAAACATCAACTTGTTGTCCTTCGCCAGTCATTTGGCGATGGTAATGGGCAATTATTGTACCCAGAGCAGCAGCAGCATTGGAGCGGAAGTATATGGAATCAGGCCCCTCCCTGACCGGTGGCCGATCCGGATCTCCACAGGTTTCTAGAACTCCACTCATAGCCGAAGCTATCAACTCACACCCCTTGTATTGAGCATAGGGACCTTTCTGCCCAAAGGGGGTTATCGAGGTCACAATAATCCTGGGGTTTACTTGTCTTAACCCCTCATAACCGAGTCCCAGGCTATCCATATAGCCCGGAGTAAACGACTCTAGAACAAAGTCAGCTCTCTCCACTAGCTTCCGGAACAAGTCTTGCCCCTGGCTCGCCTCCAGATTAAGGGTTACGCTCCGCTTGTCGGTATTGAAAGCCAACCAGTACAGACTTTCCTCAGGTTCAGGTGCATCATGAAGAAAGGGAGGGATGCCTCGTGCCGGGTCTCCACCAGGTTTCTCAACCTTTATTGTCTCCACCCCTAAAGCCGCCAGAATCTTGCCGCAGGCAAACCCTTTCTCATCCGTTAGATCCAGAGCCCGAAAGCCACTCAATAAACTATCAGCCATTGTCTACCTCTGTCCACCTATAGCTGCAACAAATTGCTCAAGACTAGTTTTTATCTGCTTCTTATCAATATCTGATAGCAGGTATTTCTGCATCTCAAAACATAAAGTAGCTATACCCTTCTCTTCCAGTGCCTTTTTCTGGTCAGGATATTCCCAAGCTGGGGCATTATCCCACTCAAGAAAGAAAAAAATCACCCCCTGCGCCTTCGCCTCTACAGCGCTGCGCCGGCAATACTCCACTCTGCGCTCCAGGGAATGCATCCGGGGGCAGGGTGATTTGAGGTGATATCTCTCGGCAATAGCCTCTAGAGGGTCAAGGGACTGGTCCACCGGGTCATCAGAATACCTGTTGCCCCAGCAGTTATCCTCACCCACAATGGTAGCCTTGCCGGATTCAACAACTTCATAGAATTGCAGATTATCAATGGGACTTCCTTCGACAAATAGCCTTACACCGTCCTTGGCCGGAAGCCTCTCGGCTCCCTTTAGAAATTGTCTGAGCAGCTTGTTGTGCTCCTCCTTAAGCATAAACATGGATGAGCCGATTATCTGGAGTGCTTCCACCCCTGAGATGCGCGGTGGCTCGGCTGCCCTCAGGGCAGCCACCTTCTTCAGCAACATCTTGTTTTCATTTCCGATGGCCATGGCTCTTGAGAGCGACTTATCAGAAATCTCTTTGCCTGACCACTCCTCCAGTTTCTTTCTAAGCTCACGCACCCGGTCACGGATGTAAAGGCCGGTCAGCCAAAACCTAGTATGAAGTATGTCAAAAAGATAAAGGTCGGGAAGCTTCAGGGCAGGGTCAATCTGTTGCACTTTGCTCAGGTGATAATATAAGGCGAGAACGGCATCCCTAGAATGTGGAATAATCAGGAAATCCAAAAAATCATATCGTCCGGTCAGAAGCATATTAAACATGGAACGTACATCAGGTTGGTAAAAGGGTTCAGTGTATTTGTCGGCTACCTCTGTGCCACCCCACGGGTCACCACTGATTCGAAGAGGGAAGAGGCCGGCAGCTAGAATCATTTCCTCGGGAACATCGTTACAGAGGTAACCTGCCACCTTTCCCCCCTTTTCCTTCCATTCTCTGGCAGCCAGGTCACGCTGCTGATAATGCTTTTGCATCATCTCAAGTACGCCCATTCCTCTCGTCACTAGTCTCCGTTCTAAGACTTCAGGCCTGTAATCTTTTCAATCAGTTTAAGTCTTAATTTACGAGTCAGCTCCACTAGGGTCTGAAGTTCACTATCATCAAGACAAGACCTAACTTCTTCCTCAAGCAATGTAACAGCTTTAAGCCTTGTCATGATGAACAATAGGCCAGCTGACGTCACTTCAATGTAAACAGTCCTACGGTCCTTCTTGGTATGATACCTTCTCACCAAACCATCTTTTTCCAGCCCCTCAATCAGACTAGTCACACTATTTCTGGACCGGAGCATGAGGTTTGAAAGCTGGGTAGGCGTCAGTTTCCCCCCTCTTGTTATTATGAAAAGAACGGCGCTCACTCTTAACCAACTGATATCACCCTTTATCCTCAGGTGAAGATACCTGTTTATCACGTCGGAGAACACGATTAGGCGGGGAAGGTGCATAGCTAGGATCTCCCGACGTATTGTCTCTATTTTACCGCGGCGCATAGCTTTCCCAGGCATGTTTTTATCCTATCCTCTTAAGCGCATCTAATCGTCTCTTTACTATCTTTATAGTTATTATATGGGTATAGGAGATATAATTCAATAGTTTAATTATTAAAATATTGAATTATTCCAAAAATATACTCTAATATAGCATAATTGCCTTGGGTTTAGCGAGTAAATTAGGAAACATGATCACAATAATCTTTAACAGTTCTTCGCTTAACTTGTGTCGCAGGATCAATTTTAAATCCTTCAAGTAACCACTGCCATGAACCATTCTGAACCATAACTTTTGAGGAGCCCGCCCGGTTTGGGTTGTCTAGAGCCAGTTTCTTCTATATTATGGTCGGGGTGGCCGGATTTGAACCGGCGACCACCTGAACCCCATTCAGGTGCGCTACCAGGCTGCGCTACACCCCGACTTATTTCAACATATTAGCATAATTTGTTGCTTGGGACAATAAAGCCTCATTGAAAAGAATGCGCTTTTAGGTTATAAATATAGTGTATTAAATATTCGGAGGTTCGCATTTGGCTAAAAAGAAGGTTGAGAAACCCCAGCGTGAGTTCACCAAGCGCCAGCTTTCCCGGTGGCAACAGCAGAAGAGGAGACAGCGTATTATCTTTGGCTCAGCGATTTTGATTGTCGTTGCTGTGTTAGCCGTTGTTGGGGTTGGGTTTTATAGTCAGTGGTATGCCCCTAAGTATAAACCACTGCACGAAACTGTAATTGAGGTGAACGGTACCAAGTTTAATATGCAATACTGTATAGATGCTATCAATTTCCAGTTGGGAGATTATTATTACTATGCGGAATATTATTTTGATTACGTGGTAGAGACCATAGAGCAGTATGAGTTAATCAAGCAAGAAGCTGAAGAGTTGGGCTTCACTGTTAGTGATGCTGAGGTTAAGGAAGAACTTGAAAGCTATGGATATGATGATATCCCGGCGGTTAGAGATGCAATTCGGGCACATTTACTGCTAACAAAACTAAAAGATGAGTATTTTGAGCAACAGGTGCCACAGTTTGCCGGGCAGAGGCACATAATGGCGATGTTTCTGGAGAGTGAGAGCCAGGCAAATGAGGTCATAGCCAGGCTGGAGGCGGGCGAGGATTTTACCGCGCTGGCTGCTGAGCTCTCCCTGGATGCCACCTGTAAAGAAAAAGAAGGCGACCTTGGCTGGCGACCTGAAGGAGTTTTGTCTTCGCTGATAGGAAGTCCCGTACTTGGGGAGAATGCCTTCAACTGTGAAGTGGGGGTGCTGAGTCAGCCGATATATGAAGAGACCAAGGCCAAGATGGTGAGCTACTGGTTAATTGAGGTAGTAGAGCGGAGTGAGGCAGCGGCAGCTGAGGAGGGAGGGGAGGCGGAGGTTCAGGCTAAGGTTAAGGTGATGCTGCTGGCTAGTGAGCAGGAGGCTAATGAGGTCAGAGCCAGGCTGGAAGAGGGGGAGGACTTTGCCACCTTAGCCGAGGAGTATTCTCAGCATGACGCGTCTAACCAAAATGGCGGAGATTTTGAGCTGACGTCTGCGGATACGATAAGTTCAGTCTTTAACGAGTTTGTCTTTGACCCCGAGGTGGAGCTGGGTAATTTAAGCCAGCCGATACGGGATGAAGAGGTTAGCACCACTGGCGGCTATTGGCTGATAGAGGTTGTGGATATAGATGATAACCGGCAGATTGAAGAGGAGAGTAGGGATTTGCTCAAGGGGGACGCTTTAAGTAAGTGGGTTGACGCATTATGGGACGACCCGGATAACAATGTCGTGAGTTATCTGGATGAGGAGAAGAAGCAGTGGGCAATTTCGCATATTATCGGAGGCTAAAGCAGTGAAGGAACAGAACATCGGGATAGGATTAATGGGGCTGGGGGTGATTGGTGGGGGAGTAGCCAGGGTTCTGACCGATAAAGCTAAGGTTTTAGCGGAGCAGGTTGGTTGTCCTCTTATCCTGAGAAAGGTCAAGGTCCTGGAGTCGGATTTAGCCAAGCCGCAGGCGAAAGAGCTGGGGTTAAAGCTTTTTACCACCGACGCCGACGAGTTTTTTGCTCAAGCTGATATGGATATAGTGGTTGAAGCTATCGGGGGTGAGGAGCCAGCCCTGGATTATCTGAAACGGGCGCTCTCCGGCGGTAAGCATGTGGTTACCTCCAACAAAGAAGTTATCGCCAAGCATGGGGTGGAACTATTTGCTCTGGCTCAGCAGTATGGGGTAGGACTGCACTATGAAGCCAGTGTTGGCGGTGGCATTCCTTTAATCGCCCCCTTTCAGTATGCCCTGGTAGCCAATAAGATAAGCGGCATTTATGCCATAATAAACGGGACTACTAATTATATTCTTACCCGGATGGCAAAAGAGGGCATAGATTTCCCTTCAGCACTTAGGACAGCCCAGAAATTGGGCTATGCCGAAGCTGACCCCAAGAATGACGTAGACGGCATAGATGCTACCTATAAACTGGCTATTCTTGCCTCCTTAGCCTTTCACTGCCAGGTGCAACCTCAGGATGTCCATTGTGAAGGCATTTCTCGAATGGACAGTCGTGACTTCAAATACGCTCGGGAACTGGGCTTTGCCATAAAGCTGCTGGCTATAGCTAAACAGGGCGATAACCTGGTTGAGGTGCGTGTCCATCCCGTTTTTATCGCTGAGGAGTCCCTTCTGGCTAAGGTTGACGGTGTCTATAATGCTATTCTGGTGGAAGGTGACCTGGTGGGCAAGGTGCTTTTCTATGGCGAGGGGGCTGGTGCCCTGCCTACCAGCAGTGCCGTCGTAGCTGATGTGGTATCAGCCGCCCAGGATGTTGTCGCTGGTGGGGGTAGTAGGGCGAGGTGGGTATTAGAGCCGGGTAAAAGCATTAAACCTATGGCTGAGCTTGAGTCCCGATATTACCTGAGGCTAAATGTTGCTGACCGACCCGGGGTCCTGGCTCAAGTATCTAAGGTTCTGGGCGACCATCTAATCAGTATTTCCTCAGTTATTCAGCAGGCGATTGATAGTGTGGCTCAGACGGCTGAAATTGTTATTATGACCCACCCGGCTAAAGAAGCCGAAATGCAGCAAGCCCTTGATGAGCTGGGGCATCTGGCTTCGGTTAAGGAGATATGCAATTTTATTCGGGTTGAGGCGTAGCCCCTCCCCCGTTTTATATCTATTCCCGCCCGCCGCCCTTAAGCGGAAGGGGTTCGCCCCCCTTGAAGGGGTGGAGACAAAATAAAGGAAGTCAAAGAGGGGCGAAGCCCCTCTTATAAAAAACCTTCCCCCTCCCTGGTAAGGGAGGGGGATTAATGAGGGAGGGTTGGTAAGAAAATTTCTAAGGGATTTGGTGAAAAATGGCTATGAAACCTGGAGTTTTAGCTAGATATAAAGACTTCCTTCCCATCACCTCCAAAACGCCCTTGTTTTCCTTAGGCGAGGGGGATACTCCTCTGGTCAGGTGCACTCAGCTTGAGAAGGAGCTTGGTTGCGGTGAGCTTTACTTTAAGCTGGAGGGGTGTAATCCCACCGGTTCTTTTAAGGACAGGGGGATGGTGGTGGCGGTGGCTAAAGCGCTGGAGGCTGGCAGCCAGGCTCTCATGTGCGCCTCCACTGGCAATACCAGTGCCTCAGCTGCCGCCTATGCCGCCTATTGTGGCGTTGGCGCTATTATTGTTGTGCCCAAAGGCAAGATTGCCCTGGGCAAGATGGCCCAGGCTATCGTCTATCGGGCTAAGATAGTGGCTATTGACGGCAACTTTGACCAGGCGCTGACCATAGTGCGCGCTCTCACCGATAAGCACCCCGTTGCCCTGGTGAACTCGCTTAACCCCCATCGGATAGAAGGGCAAAAGACCGCTGCCTTTGAGATTATCGATAGCTTGGGTGAAGCTCCGGACTACCTATTTATCCCGGTGGGCAATGCCGGCAATATCACTGCCTACTGGAAGGGTTTTGTGGAGTACCATCAAGCGGGTAGGGCGAAGGTAAAGCCCAGGATGATGGGTTTTCAGGCGGAGGGCGCTGCCCCCATTGTGCGGGGCTATGTTATTGAGCAGCCGGAGACGGTTGCCTCGGCGATAAGAATAGGCAACCCGGCTAGCTGGCAGAAGGCGGCGGCGGCTCGTGATGAGTCCGGCGGCGTCATTGACATGGTCAGCGATGACGAGATTCTATCCGCCCAGAAACTGATGGCAACCAAGGGGGGTGTCTTTGGTGAGCCAGCGTCAGCTGCCTCTTTTGCCGGTCTGGTGAAGCTTTCCCGCAAGGGAATGGATTTCTCAAAAAGCAGGGTGGTTTGTATAGTAACCGGCACCGGACTTAAAGATACTGAGACCGCAGTAAAGGATGCTGAGCCTTTTCTTGAGTTGCCGGCTGATTTAGCCGCTGTGGAGCAAGCCCTGGGACTGGCTAAAGGGGGTTAAAATGGCTAAGGTAATAACTGAGGACATAGGAGCATATTATCATCACTACCCCAGGGTAGCTGCTATCGTCACTGCTCAAGCTAAAGGCAGGCAAAATGCCATGGCGGTAGCCTGGCACACTTCTCTCTCCTTTAGTCCTCCGCTTTACGCAATATCCCTCTCTCCCAAGAGGTTTACCTATCAGCTTATTGTTGCTAGCCAGGAGTTTGGGGTTAATTTCCTGCCTTTTAGCCAGGCTGGGCTGGTTGCCTCGGTGGGTGGTAGTAAGGGAGAAGAGATAGACAAGTTTCGCCAGTTTGATATTGCCCAGGACAAGCCGGTAAAGACACAAGTGCCTATCTTAAAGGATGCCTATGCTGCCTATGAGTGCCAGCTAATTGATGATAAGGGCTACGGTGACCACAGGTTGCTGGTGGGAGAGATTGTGGCTGTCCATTCGCTGAGGGAAGCCTTTGCTCCAGAGGAAACCCTGGATTTAGCTGAGGTTAGCCCTGTTTTCTATCTGGGCAATGAGCGCTATGTTACTGTATCCAGAGAGACGGTAAAGCATCTAGACCGCAAGGTCTATGGCAAGCGTTAAGGGCATTTCATAGGTGTCTGGCTCTAGAAGAGGGAAGAGACTTCTGTTTAACGTCTCTGAGTAATAGAATTGAGACATCTGCACTACGGTTGGGTTATAACTTTTAGCGGTGCCGCTATTCTAGCGACACAAGCGATTTCACTGCAGACCTTCGGCATATTTTTGTTACCATTGACCACGCAATTTGGCTGGGAGAGAGGAGCACTGTCTGGTGCCTATTCAATGTCTTTCTTACTGAGTGGGGTACTTGGCATTTTTACTGGGAGATTAAGCGATACCTATGGCCCCCGAATCTTACTGACAGTTTCTGGCCTGATAGTGGGAACCGCGCTGTTATTAATGTCGTACGTTAACTCGTTGTGGCAAGTATATTTAATCTGGGGACTTCTTTTGGGGGTTGGACGGGGATGTTGTATCGTCCCTCTTGTATCTACAGTACCAAGGTGGTTTGAAGAAAAGAGAGGTATGGCTATTGGAATTGCTGTAGCTGGTATCGGGCTGGGCGGAATTATTTGGCCACCCTTAGCTCAATGGCTCATATCTTCGTATGGTTGGCCAAGAGCCTTTTTTATCTTGGGTTTAATAACCTTTGCCCTGATTACCCCCTTAGCCCAATTGATTAAACAAAGCCCCGAACGGGCAGGGGTTAAGGCATATGGGGAAGCGGTGGCTGTAATAGAGGAGCAATCCGTGGCTTTAACGAGTGATATTCCTGTTAATCAGGTAATTAGAGCCAGTCGTTTTTGGGTGCTGGGTTTATTACAGTTCTGTTTTATATTCTCCGTTCAGGTACTAACTGTTCATATCGCCCCTTATGCTCAGGATATCGGGTTTTCTAAGGTAGTAGCGGCGAGCTTCTTGTCTGTTATTGCTGGGGCCAGTGCTTTCGGTCGACTTTTTATGGGTTTCATCTCTGATAGGGCAGGAGGTAGATTGGCACTAAGTGCTTGTCTTGTCATGGCGATTCTAGCTCTAATATGGCTTCAATTTGCCCAGGAAGCTTGGATGTTCTATTTATTCGCTGTGGCATTTGGTCTTGCCTGGGGTGGTATGGTTCCACTGACAACTGTCGTGACTGCTGAACTATTTGGGCTGAAGTACTTGGGCGCATTAATCGGGAGCATGTTGCTTATCGGGTCAGTTGGCGGCTCATTAGGGGCACCTTTGGCTGGAACTATCTTTGATATAACCGAGGGTTACGGTTTAGCTTTCTCAATTTGCATAATACTTTGTGCGATAGCTATTATTTTTAGTGTGATTTTACTACGATACAAAGTTGAGGGGAGTAAGGCGTAGGTCTATAAGATTAAAGGAGGGCTAGAAGTGTTTGATGAGACGGGAATCAAGACGGCAATAACTTCTATCATCAAGGCTATTGGTGAAAACCCAGAGAGGGAGGGTTTGAAGGGCACCCCGGGGCGGGTGGCTGATATGTATGCCGAGCTTTTTATGGGACTTGATATGGACCCCAGGGGAGAGCTGACGGTAGGCTTTGAGGAAGGGCACCGCGAAATGGTAATCGTCAGGGATATCCCTTTTTATTCCATGTGTGAGCATCACATTTTGCCCTTCTACGGTGTGGTTCATGTCGGGTATGTTCCCAATGATACCGGGCGTGTTGTCGGGGCTAGCAAGCTGGCTCGGGTGGTGGAAATCTTTGCCAAGCGCCTCCAGATTCAGGAGAGAATGACCACCCAGATTGCCGATGCCATCGTTAATGGGCTTAAACCTGATGGGGTGGGGGTGATTGTCCAGGCTGAGCACCTGTGTATGATTATGCGGGGCATCAAGAAGCCGGGAAGCGCTATTGTTACCTCAGCTCTCAGGGGTACCTTTCGCAGCAAAGCCGAGACCAGGGCTGAATTTTTCTCTCTGCTACAGGGTAAGCAGATGGGTTAATCTGAAGATGGGATTGGTCTGGGTTCTTGAAGTTCCATCTCCTGACCGCAGCAGGTAGGCGTGCCTTCACCGGCTTTAGTGCATAGTATTTCAGTGCCACACTTAGCACAGCGATATCTTTTACCTAATTGACTGGGCATTTGATTAATACTCCTACAAACTGACTTAGTTTATTTCTTTAGCTCCATGGGTTGACCGCAGCAGTGGATGGTGCCATCGCCCGCGCGGGTAACGATGAACTCAGCGCCACACTTGGTACAACGATACCTCTTACCTATCTGATTTGCCATTTCAAGATGCCTTTCTACGGTTTAATTTACTGCCATTGAGCACATCATAATTATAAGCTCTGGCTTAGGCCGCTGTCAAAGCCCGCTACTCACCCATGATTTGCACCGTGATTTGCCTTGACCTTGGTCTATTGTCGAAGTCTACCAGCACTATTTGTTGCCAGGTGCCCAGAGCTAGCCTCTTGTCGCTAAACGGAATTACCAGCGAGGCACTCAGTAGTGAGGCTCGGACATGTGAATAGCCGTTGCCCTCACCCCAGGCGCGGTCATGCTTGTAGGGGATGTCGGTGGGGACATTTCGTTCCCACATGCCCTGGAAGTCGGAAAGCAAGCCCGATTCAAACTCAATGGTGGTAATCCCGGCGGTGGAACCGGTAACAAACAGGGTAACTGTTCCATCGCTTATATCTGTTTCACCAAGCTTTTGTTCTACCTCTGGCGTGATGTCAATGATATCGCAGTGCCCTTTACTTTGCAGGCTGATTTTCTTGGTGGCTATCATAATTGGTCACCTCCCCTCTCTTAAACGCCCTTTAACTCCTCCCATAATATATCACCCAGATTAAATATGGGCCCGTCCTGGCATACCTGTTTTAGTCCGTTTTTGGTCTTTACCGTGCAGCCGTAGCAGACGCCCAGCCCGCACCCCATCCTCACCTCCAAGGAAACCTGGATTGGCTTTGTTGTTGCGAGGTTTTGGGCAGCCATGGTCTGATACATTGAGCCGGGTCCACAGGCAAAGATTTGGTCTGCCCCACCAGTAAAATCGGGCAGGAGGTCGGTTATCATGCCCTTTTTGCCCGCCGTCCCGTCCTCAGTGGCAGTGATGAGCTTGACCTTGGGGGGAAGGAGATGCTCCGGATAAAGCTGGGGGGCGGTTGATGCCCCTAGAAGCAGCTCTACCGCCTGTCCTTGGCTTAAGGCTTGCTGAGCCAGAAAGACCAGCGGGGCAATGCCAATGCCCCCAGCCACCAGTAGCAGGTTATGTGAGCCGGGGTGAATGATAAAGCCGTTACCTAATGGCCCGAGCAGGTCGAGCTGGTCACCAGCCTGGCACTGAGACAGCCAGTGAGTTCCCCTCCCCACCACGTTGAAGAGCAGAGCAAGTTTGTTGCCATCTTGCTGATGGATGCTGAAGGGGCGGCGCAGCGGATATTCAAAATCCTCCCCGCAACGAACCATGACAAATTGCCCCGGCTGGGCTGGGGAGGCTATCTGTGGAGATTCCAGCCACATAAGGTGAACTTGTGGCATAAGCTCAGTATTTGCCGTGATGGAAGCAACCTCTTGTCTCAAGCGGGTGCCTTTCTCCGATAGTCTGATATTGGCTGAGCACTATAAATATGACTTCCGCTGAGCAGCACCTCCAGGGCAGCTTGAGCGGTATCAAGGGAGGTAAAGCAGGGGATACGCTTCTCGGTGGCGGCACGGCGAATCTGGAAGCCGTCCCTCAGTGGAATACGACCTCCAGTAATGGTATTGACGATGCCGCTCACTGTCTCATCATTGATAATATCAATAACGTTGGGGTGCCCCTCGCTCAACTTTTTGGTTATCATGGTTACCGGGAGTCCCTCGGTCTCAATCATGGCGGCCGTGCCTTCAGTAGCATAGAGCTTGTAGCCTATCTGGGAGAACTTCTTAATTATAGGTAGTGCCTCCGGCTTATCCCTATCAGCGACGCTGAAGAGTATAGCTCCCTGGGGCAGAAGCATCAGTCCGGCGGCTTGAAGTGCCTTGGCTAAGGCAGCATCAAAGGTATAGTCAATGCCCATTACCTCGCCGGTAGACTTCATCTCTGGCCCGAGGTAAGTATCAACGCCAGCCAGCTTTGACATGGAAAAGACCGGGGCTTTAATGCCCACCAGCTTTTGCCTTGGCCACAGTCCAGTTTTATAGCCTTGCTCTCTAAGGGTCTTACCCAGCATGACCTTGGTGGCTACATTTACCATGGGCACACCGGTAACCTTGGAGATAAAGGGGATGGTGCGGCTAGCCCGGGGGTTTACTTCCAATACATAAACTGATGAGCTTTGAGTATCTTTACTGCGCATAATGACGAACTGGATGTTCATCAAGCCCTTGATTTTGAGTGCCAGCCCTATCTTGATAGCATAGTCAACAAGGGTCTCCACCTCGGTTTCGGTCAGGTTTATCCCGGGGTAGAGAGCCATTGAATCACCGCTATGGACTCCGGCCCGTTCAATATGCTCCATTATTCCCGGAATGAGAATATCCTCGCCGTCGCCTACGGCGTCAACCTCTGCCTCTTTACCCTCTAAATACTTATCGATAAGGACAGGGTGCTTGGTGTCCAGTTCAATGGCCAGTTTCATGTAGCGGCTAAGCTCGCTGTCGTCATGGACTATTTCCATGGCTCTGCCGCCGAGGACATAGCTGGGGCGGACCAGCACCGGGTAACCGATAAGTTTAGCCACGCTGAGCGCCTCTTCTATAGAGGTTACGCCGGCTCCTGGCGGTTGAGGAATGCCTAACTCATTGAGGAAGTTCTCAAAGCGGCGCCTGTCCTCAGCCAGGTCAATGGCTTCGGCGCTGGAGCCTAAAAGGGGCATCCCGCTGCGGAATAGGGGCTCAGCCAGGTTTATGGCTGTCTGACCGCCGAACTGGACTATTGAGGCTGGAGCCTGGCCGTTGTAACCCTCGTTTTCCAGAATATCACGCAGGCTCTCCTCATCCAGGGCTTCAAAGTAGAGGCGGTCGCTGGTGTCAAAATCAGTGGATACCGTTTCCGGGTTTGAGTTTACCATGATGGCCTGGTAGCCGGACTCCTGTAATGCCCAGGCAGAATGGACACTGCAGTAGTCAAATTCAATTCCCTGGCCAATGCGGATGGGACCGCTGCCGATAACCACTGCCTTGTTCACCGGGGAAGATTCAGCCTCGTTCTCCTGCTCATAGGTGCTATAGAAGTAGGGGGTGGCGGCGTCAAACTCGGCGGCACAGGTATCCACCATCTTATAAACCGGGCGGATATTCCACTCGTGGCGCAACTGCCTCACCTGCTCAGGGAGCCGGTCAGCCAGAGTGCCAATCTGCTCGTCGGAAAAACCGAGTCGTTTTGCCTGCCACATGAGCTCCGGGGTCAGTGGCTGGGACAGGAGCTCCCTTTCCATATCCACGATGTTCTGGAGCTTGGTGGTGAACCACAGGTCAATCTTGGTGCGCTCGGATAGCTGCTGAGGGGTTATCCTCCGTCTCAAGGCAGCCATTAGTGCCCACAGTCTCAGGTCGTTGGGCTTCAGGGGGTAGGAATCAATATTTTCCCCCAGCTCCCAGCCCGGGTCTTCCCAGAGTAGCGACCTTCGGCTAAACTCCAGGGAGCGTACCGCCTTCTGTAAGGCGGCTTCAAAGCACCGGTCAATAGCCATTACCTCGCCGGTGGCTTTCATCTGAGTTCCGATAATCCTGTCGCCGGAGGCAAACTTGTCAAAGGGCCAACGTGGAATCTTGACCACCAGGTAGTCCAGCGCCGGCTCAAAAGAGGCCATCGTCTTTCCCGTTACCTGGTTGGGGATTTCGTCCAGCCTCTTGCCCACGGCTATCTTGGCGGCTACTCGGGCAATAGGATAGCCGGTAGCCTTACTGGCTAAAGCCGAGCTGCGGCTGACCCGGGGGTTAACCTCAATTACGTAGTAGTTATCGCTATAGGGGTCAAGGGCAAACTGTATATTGCAGCCGCCTTCAACACCCAGGGCTCGGATAATCTTGATGCTGGCAGTCCTCAGCATCTGATACTCTTTATTGGTCAGGGTCTGGCTGGGAGCAACGACGATGCTATCGCCGGTGTGCACCCCCATGGGGTCGACGTTTTCCATGTTGCACACGGTGATGCAGTTGTCGGCGGCGTCCCGCATTACCTCATACTCTATCTCCTTCCACCCCACCACCGACTTCTCCACCAGTACCTGGTGGATGGGGCTGGTGGACAGCCCAACGGTTGCCACCCTGTCCAGTTCCTCCCAGGTATAGGCCATGCCTCCCCCCGTCCCGCCCAGGGTATAGGCGGGGCGGATTACCACCGGCAAGCCTATCTTCTTGGCTACCTTCCTGGCGTCTTCCAGGGTGTTTACGGTGGCGCTGACTGGCGTTGGCTCGCCAATCTCAGCCATTAACTGCTTGAAAAGCTCCCGGTCTTCGGCGTTTCTTATTGTCTGGATAGGGGTGCCCAGAGACTTTACCTTGAATTTGTCCAGAATGCCGGCGTCAGCCAGGTCTACAGCCAGATTAAGCCCGGTCTGCCCGCCGAGGGTGGGGAGCAAGCCGTCAGGGCGCTCCCGCTCGATAATGCGCCCCACCATTTCCACGGTCAGCGGCTCAATATAGACGATATCGGCGATGCCCTCGTCGGTCATGATGGTGGCCGGGTTGGAGTTGACCAGCACCGAGGTAACTTCTTCTTCCCGCATCGCCTTGCACGCCTGAGTGCCGGCATAGTCAAACTCCGCCGCCTGCCCGATTATTATGGGGCCAGAGCCGATGATTAAGACTTTAGAAGGTTTATTGGTCAAGATTTACTCCTCTTCAGTGGTTTGAAACCTAAAGGTGCTTTCTCTGTTTTTAAATCTATGAAGCCCAATCTATAAAATTCCGAAATAAGTCTTTCAAGCATTTTTGTGAAATAAGAATCATCCCAATACAGGTTGAACTCATTATTTGTTACGTGTCCTTCAATTATTGAACTAGGTAGGATGTGAGGTTTAATGGAAATGTACCAATGTTTTCTGGGTGGGATTCGAAATAATGTTTGGTTAATATTTAAAGCTTGCAGGGTAATTATTCCAATACAATCTTCACTTGCCACCGAGTCCTCAATAATTTCAAGAGCCGTAACCGACATTTTTTTGTAACTGTCAGAAGAACTTTCTAATTCTTCCCATATAGTATAGGCTAGCCCTTTTTGGGGCTCGAATTCATGAGCGGCAGTTTTAATTACTGTCATAAGTACGCTAGGTGATGCATCGAGTACAAACTCAATTTGTTCCTCAAATGGCTTATCCATTTTTCTAACCTCACCCCCTTTGTCCCCTTCAAGCATCTCCTGATTAAGACTTTAGATGGTTTGGACATTATTTCTCCCGATAGTGAGTTTTGAAACCCAAAGGAGGTTTCTCCTCCTTAAAATCTATGAATCCAATTCGCTGGAACTCAACAAAGAGACGCTGAATAAAAATAGTAAAGAGTGTACCGTCTACATCTAGCTCGCAGTTTCCGATTTCCCACTTGCTACGTGGTGGTACTCTAAATAGGGTACAGTTCTCAGGGAAAGGTTGGAGAGTGGCTACACCGATGCCTCCGCTATCCCTTTTGGTGGTATTTACTACTCCAATCTTACATCTATCAATACTTGCTTTTATGTCTCTTGGTTCCGTGATGTCAAGAAAATAGTAATTGCCATCGCTAAATTTGAGCTCACTAGCTATGGTATGAATTACGGGTAAGACAGCTTCAGGCTGTGCTTTTAGCACTATTTCAAGAGCATTTTCGAATGCTTGTTTTTCTTTTCCGTGCGTCATCTTTTCTACCTCACCCCCTTAATCCCCCTCTCCTTCAAAGGAGAGGGGGAGGGATATGGCAGGGAGGCGAAGCCTCCCTTAAACCCTTCTTTTCTATTCTCCCCTTTAGTCGGGTGTCTAAGAGGGGCGAAGCCCCTCTTTCTATTTCCTCCCCTCCCAGGGGAAGGGGACACAGGGGATGGGGTTTCCACTAAAGACGGGCGAAGCCCGCTTAAAAATCCCATAAATCTATGCCTTCCTCACCATCTTCACAAAATCCTCAAAGTGGGAAATCCTGTCCCAGGGGCCGGGGGAGGCTTCGGAATGATACTGGATGGAGAAAACGGGCAGCTCCTTGTGGCGCAAGCCCTCCGTCGTGCCGTCATTTAAGTTTATGTGGGTGACCTCCCACCCCTCGGGGAGGGTGGTGGGGTCGGTGACATAGCCGTGGTTCTGGGCGGTGATATGGATTTTGCCGGTGCTTAAATCGCGCACCGGGTGGTTGCCGCCGCGATGGCCAAACTTCAACTTGAAGGTCTTGGCGCCAAGGGCAAGAGAGATTAACTGGCCGCCCAGGCAGATGCCCATAATCGGTTTCTTGCCGATGAGCGTCCTCACTGTCTCCACCAGGTAGTCAAGGACGGCGGGGTTACCCGGGCCGGGGGAGAGGATAATGCCATCGGGTTTAAGGGCCAGGATTTCCTTGGCGGTCATGGTGCAGGGGACAGCCGTTACCCGGCAGCCCATGCGGTGCATGATGCGCAGGATACTGTATTTTAGCCCGCAGTCAATGACTACTACTCTGGGCAGGGAGGTCAGGGCTTTCTCCAGTGAATGCAGCTCCCACTCGTAGGGAGCATTGGTAGTTACCTGCTTGACAAAATCGGTTTCACCATAGTCGGGCAGCTTCAGCAGTTGTTCCAGAGCCTGCTGGGGAGTCTTATCGATGGTTATCATGCCCATCATTACGCCGCCAGAGCGCAGTTTGCGGGTAATGGCGCGGGTGTCGACGCCGCTTATCCCTGGTATGTCATATTCAGCCAGATATTGCTGAAGCGTCTTGATGCTTAAATAGTGATTGGGCTGGTAACATTCCTCCCTGACGACAAAGCCACTGACCTGGATTTTATTTGATTCAAAATCCTCTTTATTGATGCCGTAATTGCCGATGAGGGGGTAGGTGGGAACCAGAATCTGTCCGGCGTAGGAGGGGTCGGTGAGCATCTCCTGATAGCCCACCATACTGGTATTGAACACCACCTCGCCGTAGGCATCAGCCTCAGCACCAAAGGAGTTGCCTTGATAAACCGAGCCATCGGCTAAGACCAGGATTGCCCGTTTATTATTTATCTACCTCGCCTCTCTCTCGTTCTTTTCCCCCCACCCCTTTTTAACTTAACTTTTTCTTCCCACCCAACCCACCCTATAAGGGTTTCACCCTTCTTGAACTACCCTTAATTCCCCGCCCCTTAATATGTTTAGCTTCTCTCTTCTACTTTAATAGCGTCGTCCTTATAGACCAGCTTTCCCTGATATATGGTTGCCATTACCTTGCCTTTGAGGCTCTCGCCAGCCAGAGGAGTATTCTTGCCCTTTGAGGCGAAATCCCTGGTATCTACCACCCACTCCAGAGCCGGGTCAAATACGGTTACATCGGCTGGAGCGCCGATAGCCAGAGTCCCCAGCCTGCCGTGTTTATTGCCAAGAATCCTGGCTGGTTCGTGGGTAAGCTTGGCGATGAGGGTAACCAGGGTTAATTGTTCATTATGCACCAGACTCATCAGGCTGCCCAGGGCGGTCTCGAAGCCGCTGATGCCGAAGGGAGCGAGGGCGAATTCGCAGAGTTTATCGGCTTTGGTGTGGGGGGCATGGTCGGTGGCGATAATATCAATGGTATTATCGTTAAGCCCTTGAATTAGAGCCTGGATATCCTGTTCAGTCCTCAGCGGTGGATTGACCTTAGCATTGGTGTTATAGCCGATGACCCTCTCCTCAGTCAGGGTCAGGTGATGTGGCGTAACCTCGGCGGTAACCCTGATGCCTTTCTCCTTGGCACGGCGAATGAGGTCAACCGCCCCCTCGGTAGTGGTGTGGGCGATGTGCAGCCGACCGCCGGTCAGTTGAGCCAGAGCCAGGTCACGAGCCACAATAATGTCCTCGGCGGCATTTGGTAGCCCGCGCAGCCCAAGCTTGGTTGATATTATGCCCTCGTTCATCTGTCCGCCTTCGGTGAGCACGGTATCCTCGCAGTGGTCGGTGATTGGCAGGTCAAAGGCACGGCTGTAGTCCAGCGCTTGGCACATAATGTATGAATTGAGCGCCGGTTCGCCGTCATCACTGAAGGCGACTACTCCAGCTGCAGCCAGGTCGCCCATCTCGGCTAGCTCCTTCCCCTTTCTACCCTTGGAGATACAGCCTATGGGTAGCACCCGGACCACCCCTTCTGAAGCTGCCTTGGACTTTACATACTCAACGGTGGTCTGGTTATCCAGGGGCGGATTGGTGTTGGGCATGCAGCAGACGGTGGTAAAGCCGCCTCTGGCGGCGGCCCTGGTTCCGGTGGCGATGGTCTCCTTGTCCTCATTTCCGGGCTGCCGGAGATGGCAATGGAGGTCGACAAATCCAGGACAGACCACCAGCCCCCGGGCGTTAAGAACATCGTGGTCGGGCTGGGGTGGAGCTGCGTCTCCCTTGCCCAGCCATGAGACTTTGCCTTCACTGACCAGCAAACTGCCGATTTCATCTATTTGCTGGCTGGGGTCGATTATTCGGCCACCTTTAATAAGTAAGGGCTTTATCATTGCTTTTGACTCCCGGCTAGAATATAAAGTAAAGCCATGCGCACGGCTACTCCATTGGTTACCTGCTCATTGATAACCGATTGAGGACCGTGAGCCACGGCTGAGGCAATCTCAATCCCTTCGTTTACCGGACCGGGGTGAAGAACCAGGGCATCTGGCTTGGCTCTGGCCAGCCTTGCCTCGGTGAGCTGGTATAGCTGGATATACTCGCGGATGCTGGGCAATAGCCCGCTCTGTTGCCTTTCCAGTTGCAGGCGCAGTGCCATCACCACATCGGCGCCATCAAGGGCAAGCTCAATATCGTGCTCAATGCTGACCGGAGGGAGGTGGTGATGCTGCCCGCCCAGGCCAGCGGGCAGAAGGGTGGGGGGGCTACATAGTGTAACCTCGGCTCCCATGGTGGTTAGACCCCAGATATTGGAGCGAGCCACCCGACTGTGTGTAATATCACCGATTAGGACTGCTTTGAGACCCTTAAGGTTCCCCTTGTGCTTATGAATGGTATAGAGGTCAAGGAGGGCTTGAGTGGGATGGGCATGCCAGCCGTCCCCGGCATTGACAATGCTTGCTTCTACATACTTGGCGGCGATATAGGGAGCACCCGAATGAGGATGGCGCATTACCACTATATCAGCCCCCAGTGCTTGCAGTGTGCTGAGGGTATCAACCAGAGATTCCCCCTTGGCTACGCTGCTGGCTGGTGCGCTCAGGCTAGCGACATCGGCGCCCAGATTTTTGGCGGCAAGCTCAAAGGATAACCGGGTGCGGGTGCTGGGTTCATAAAATAGGGTTATGAGGGTCTTGCCCCGGAGCGCCGGTACCCGCTTGATTGGTCGGGACAGGACCTCCTTCATCGCCTGGGTGGTTTGGAAGACAAGCTCTATTTCTTCCCTGGTGAAATCATCAACATCAAGAATGTGGCGGTGTTGCCATATTGCTGCGGGCTTGGGCGCCACAGGCTTTATTTGCTGGGTTGTCCTCATTGCCCCTCCTTAACTGCCGGCATAGAGATAATGGCTACTTCGTCTACGCCATCGCTTTCCTCTAGTTTAACCTGTATCTCCTCATGCCTGGAGCTGGGCATATTCTTACCTACATAGTCAGCCCGTATCGGTAGCTCGCGGTGACCGCGGTCAATAAGCACGGCTAATTGAATTGACCTCGGTCGCCCCAGGTCAATGAGAGCATCCATAGCGGCTCTAATGCTGCGTCCGGTATATAGAACGTCGTCAACAAGCACTATGGATTTACCATCAACACTGACCGGAATGTTGGTGCTCTTGACCGTAGGTTGCAACTCCAGTGAGGAAAGGTCGTCGCGATAGAGGCTGATGTCCAGTGCCCCCACCGGTATCTTCAGCTTGGCAAAGTCCTCTATATTGGTGGCTAGTCGCTTAGCTATAGGCACGCCGCGGGTATGCATGCCCACCAGCAGCAGGAGCTCAATGACCTTGTTCCGCTCTATAATCTCATGAGCAATTCGGGCCAGGGTTCGCCTGATATCGTCCTGGGTCATTATGACTTTTCTTGACATAAAAATAACCCCTTGCCTTGACTGGCAAGAGGTCTTGCTCCTTGTTTTCCATCTTTCCCTTACCAGTCTCTCCGGACCGGCTTAAAGGTCCTTTTCAATTTTACTTAACTAAACATTATACCACTTTTATTGGACAATTGCAATATTTTATATGCGGGATTATTTCAAAACCTACCCCCCTCCCTGTTTTTCTCCTGTGTTTTTCTTCCCACCCAGCTCGAAGAGTCTTTGCCCCGCCCTTATAGGCTCCGCCTCTAAAACTTTCTTTCCCCACCACCTGTAAAAAGAATTGAGAGAGGTCTAACCTCTATTGGGCGGGTGGGTGGGGAAAAAAGAGATAAGTTCAAAATAGAGAGGGGTGGGTTAATAAATAACCTTTATATTCGGGGCTTCTTTACCAAAGAAACTTAAGCGGTTATAATAGGTCAAGGACTCTTCGAGCTAGAATTTATATGAAATTCGGCGGAGGTGAAACTTGGCTGCTCTATATATAACCTCTTCCCAGGTGGGTGCGGGCAAGACCCTGGTCTGTGCCGGGTTGGGCAAGCACCTGAAGGGTGATGGCAAAAAGGTGGGCTTTTTCAAACCGATGGTGGCTGATATTAAAAGTCCGGCTAAAATAGCTACCGACAGTGATACTGCATTTATAAAGCATATTTTGGCTTTGAAGGAGCCTATAGACAGCCTTTGTCCGGTTATCGGTGGGGAGGGGAAACTGACCAGTAAGGTTAAGCAAGCCTATGCCAAGGTTTCTAAGGGCAAAGACGTGGTTATTGTAGAGGGCATATGGAGACAGAGACCGGGAGCTAAGCCAATTGAAGCTTCTTATGAGATAGTAGAGGCACTGGATGCCAGGGTGGTTGTTGTGGAGAGTTATTCCCCGAAGTTATCCAAGACGAAGTTCATCGATAAGTATAGGGATTTTGGAGAACGCTTATTGGGTATCGTAGTAAACAAGGTGCCGGGGAGTCAGCTAGAGCCGTTGTATGAGCAGCTTGGCGAGGTGGGGATAGATGTTTTAGGGATGCTGCCCGAGGAAAGGGTTCTACTCGGGTTAACTATAGGAGAGCTGGCTGAGTGTATTGAGGGGGAAATACTAAACTGCGCTGAGAAATCGGCAGAGCTGGTGGAGAACTTTATGCTGGGGGCAATGATTGTCGACTCTGGTCCTGACTATTTTGGCCGTAAAGCCAATAAAGCGGTGGTGATTAAGGCTGAGCGCCCGGATATGCAGCTGGCAGCTCTGGAGACCTCAACTAAATGTCTGGTTCTCAGTGGTGACGGCTCGCCAATCGACGCCGTGCGCCGCAGCGCCGAGGATAAGGGCATTCCCATTATTGTAACCAATGGTGATACTGCTTCTGTGGTGAACAGCGTTGAGCAAGCTCTGGGCAAGACCAAATTCAACCATGAGAGGAAACTACCCATGTTGGCTGAAATTATGGAGCAGCAGTTTGACTTTCAAGCTTTATATAAGGGGCTGGGTCTAGTTGCTTAACCGGGGGCTTTCAATTAGAGAGATTATCAAACCACTTAAGCCATAATTCAGCCGTTTTTTGAAAGTTGTTCAGAGCCTCAGAGATGGTTAAGCCATGTGCCGCACACCCGGGTATCTCATCACTTTTAGCCACGAAGAGGTAGTTGTTATTATCGTTATTCCGCTTGAAAGTCCTCATTCTGGAAATCCGGATGGTTAAATTATTATAATTTGCCAGGCCTACCATAGAGTTTTTCTGCCCTCCCACCTTTCGGCTAGTTGTAAATTAAGTATAGCTCATTTGTATTGGCTGTAAATAGTGAAATAGTCGTATATAGGGTAGGAAAATAGTGATAGCCACATAGCCAAGGTATTGATAAAAGCAGGGATATTGTTATACAATCTGGCTTGCGCTCGGTTTGGCTTAGAGACCAAACACGGAGAAAATCTTCTAAGGAGGGTAGGTGATTGAATGCACTAGGAAAACATTTACTCTTGGAACTGAAGGGCTGCGATAAGGAGGTGTTAAACGACTTAGGCTTTCTCAAAGATGCTCTGATAACGGCAGCCGGTGAGGCCGGGGCTACAGTGCTGGGGGAGTCCTTCCACCAATTTAATCCCCGTGGGGTGAGTGGTGTGGTGATTATTGCCGAATCTCACCTATGTATTCATACCTGGCCGGAATACGGTTATGCTGCCGTTGACATTTTCACCTGTGGTAACTCTGTCCAGCCGAAGGAGGCGGCAGAGATGCTAGTGAGAAAGCTGGGCAGCAAAAACCACTCCATAATCGAGATGCAGAGAGGCATTCTGGATAACGAAGGTGGTTTGGGATAAAAGCTATGGATATCGACCCTGATAAATGGTTTTACGATAGAGTAAGCCGGAATCTAATTCAGCTCCACAGCATCGAAGAGGTGCTGTATACCGGGCAGACCAAGTTCCAATCTGCCAAGATTATTCGTAGTGGCAGTTTCGGCAGGTGTTTGGTGCTGGATGGCAAGATTCAGTCCAGTGAGGCGGATGAGTTTATTTACCACGAGGCTCTGGTCCAGCCAGCAATGATAACCCACCCCCGCCCGGAGAGGGTGTTTATCGCTGGGGGTGGTGAGGGAGCCACCTTAAGGGAAGTATTGTCTCATAATACAGTAAAAAGGGCGGTGATGGTCGATATTGATGAGCAGGTGGTGGCTCTGTGCCGAAAATATCTCCCCAATTACAGCCGAGGCTCCTTTGAAGACAGGCGAGTTGAGCTGCTCCATGTTGATGCCAGAAATTACCTGGCTAAGAGCAGGGAATTATTTGACATAATCATTATTGATTTGCCTGACCCTATAGAGGAGGGTCCGGCTTATTTACTCTACACTCAGGAATTTTATCAGCTGGTCAGGGAGAGGCTTACCGAAAATGGAATTATCAGTGTTCAAGCTGGCTCGGCATCCCTGACCGAGCTACTGAATTTTAGTGCCGTAAATAACACGCTGAAAAGCGTTTTTTCTATAGTTTGTCCTTATCAGGCGGATGTCCCTTGCTTTGGCGGTCCCTGGGGATTCTGTCTGGCTTCGCTAAAACTCAACCCGGTCCTACTTTCTGTGGCTGAGGTGGACGAAAGGATTTCAGCCCGGCAGCTTACCCACCTCAAGTTCTACGATGGGCTTACCCACCAGGGGATTTTCTCCTTGCCTAAATACCTGAGAGAAGAGTTTTCCACGCAGAAAAGGCTCATCACCGATAACCAGCCCCTTTATATCTACAAGGGCTAGGATGCGATAGCCTACTCTCTTTTTAGTTCCCTCTGTCCCTCGGGTCTGGCATTACCACCGGTTGCAATTCCTGCTAAAAGAACTTTCGCCGGAAGTAGAGCGCCACATTCACTAAGCTGATGAGCACTGGCACCTCCACCAGCGGTCCGATGACGGCGGCGAAAGCCTGCCCGGAACCAATGCCAAATACCGCCACCGCCACAGCAATGGCAAGCTCGAAGTTGTTGCTGGCGGCAGTGAGGGCGATAGAGGTTGTTTTGGAATAATCAGCCCCTATTTTCTTGCCCATGTAGAAAGAGACCAAGAACATGACCACGAAATAGATGAGGAGGGGAATGGCAATACGAACCACATCCAGTGGCAACTGAACAATTATCTCGCCCTTGAGGGAAAACATTACCACGATGGTAAACAGGAGTGCTGCCAGCGTGATAGGGCTTATCTTGGGGATGAATTTGTTCTCATACCACTCACGTCCCCTTGCTCTGATAAGGGTAAAGCGGGTAATCATGCCCCCAAAGAAGGGGATACCAAGGTAAATAAATACGCTTTGGGCTATCTGACCTATGGTAACCTCCACCACTGACCCCTCCAGACCGAACCAGCCAGGCAGTATGGTGATGAAGATATAGGCATAGACTGAGTAGAAGACTATCTGGAAGATGGAGTTTAATGCCACCAGACCGGCGGCATACTCAGTGTCCCCCTTAGCCAGCTCATTCCACACGATGACCATGGCGATACAGCGCGCCAGCCCTATCATAATCAGCCCCACCATATATTCAGGATATGGCCATAGAAAGCCGAGGAAGAGAATGGCAAGGAAGAACATGAGTACCGGACCGATAAGCCAGTTCTGTATTAGCGACAGTCCCAGCACCCGCCAGTTACGAAACACCCGTCCCAGTTCCTCATACCTCACCTTTGCCAGAGGCGGATACATCATAAGGATGAGTCCTATGGCTATAGGGATAGAGGTGGCATCCACCTGGAAGAAGGTGATGAAGTCAGCGACTTTAGGGACAAAATAGCCCAGGCCCACTCCCAGCCCCATCGCCAGGAAAATCCAGAGGGTTAGAAAGCGGTCAAGTATTGAAAGCTTGCCGGCTATAATTCTTGGTTCAGCGTTAGTCATGCATATATATTCTACAATTTTCCAGCCATCCCCTGCCAATGCTATAATGAGCTAGATGGATATTCTGGCTGAGCTTAATCCGGCGCAAAGGGAAGCCGTAGAGACAATTGAAGGTCCGGTGCTGATTCTGGCTGGTCCCGGCAGCGGCAAGACCAGGGTTATTGCCCATCGGGTAGCTTACCTTGTCAAGGTCTGCGGCATCAGCCCCCACCGTATCATGGCGGTTACCTTCACTAATAAAGCCGCCAGGGAGATGGAGGAGAGGCTTCACCGGCTTATCAGTGGGGCGGTGGGTGACCTGACCATCGGCACCTTTCATGCCATCTGCGCCCGCATTCTGCGTCAGAGTGGCAGGGCTATAGGCGTTGACCCCAGGTTCGTAATCTATGATGAGGAAGACCAGCTCAGCCTGCTCAAGCGTAGTATCCAGGAGGTAGGACTTGACCCCAAGCAGTATGCCCCCCGGGCTATAGCTTCAGCCATTACCGCTGCCAAGAGCCGCACCCTAACCCCGCAGGACTATATCCAGCATACCACTAGCTATTTTGAGGAGGTGGTGGGGCGGGTCTATGAGCGCTACCAGCAGCTACTGACGGAGAGTAATGCCCTGGACTTTGACGACCTGCTGATGAAAGCGGTGCAGCTATTTAGAAGCAGCCCTGAGACCTTGTCTAAATATCAGTCTCGCTACCTGCATATCCTGGTGGATGAGTTTCAGGACACCAACTTGGTCCAGTATGAGCTGATAAAACAACTGGGCGGTAGTAGGCACAATATATGTGTCGTTGGCGACCCTGACCAGTCGATTTACTCCTGGCGGTTTGCCGACCTGCGCAATATACTCAGCTTTGAAAAGGACTTTCCCGAGGCGAAAGTAGTATTGCTGGAGCAGAATTATCGTTCCACCAAGCTCATTCTGGAGACGGCGTCTAGTGTAATCTCAGCCAATCAGCTGCGCAAGCCCAAGAAGCTATGGACCGATAATGAGCCGGGCGAGCTGACCAATGTGGTTGAGACCTACACCGAGCAGGAAGAAGCCCAGTTTGTGGTCAGCGAGGTGGAGCGGCTGGTGGGAGAGGGCAAGGCTAAGCTGGGCGACTGTGCCGTGATGTACCGCACCAATGCTCAGTCAAGAGCTTTGGAGGAGGCTTTTATTCGTTACGGGACGCCATACAAACTGGTAGCTGGCACCCGCTTTTATGAGCGGCGGGAGGTAAAGGATATTATCGCCTATTTGAGGGTTATCCAGAACCCCCATGACAGCGTCAGCCTGCTCAGAATCATCAATATCCCGGGGCGGGGTATCGGTCAGCGCAGCCTGAGCCAGCTTTCCAGCTGGGCGAAGTCTCTGGGCGTCTCTCAATATGAGGCACTAAAGCTTATAGCTGAACAAAAGGATAACGGGGAGCCTCAGCCTCCGTTTAGCCCTCGTCTAGTTAAGGCACTGGCTGGTTTTCTGGACTTGATGCAGGAATTTATCGCCCGCGATAGAGAGCTAAACCTAGTTGATTTATTTGACCTGATTATAAAACGAACTGGCTATGAGGAATATATAATGAGTGGGAAGGACGGTGAGGAACGCTGGGACAACGTCCTTGAGCTTCGCACCGTAGCCGCTGAATATCGTCATCTGGAACCCCCGGAAGGCTTGACTGCCTTTCTTGAAGGGGTAACCCTGGTATCCGATGTCGATGGGCTTGATGAGACGGTGGATGCTGCCACTCTGGTCACGCTGCATCAGGCTAAGGGGCTGGAGTTTCCAGTGGTGTTTATTGTTGGCGTGGAAGATGGCATCTTACCCCACTTCAAATCGTTTGCCGACCCGGAACAGATGGAGGAGGAGAGGCGGCTATGCTATGTGGGCATAACCAGAGCCAAGCAGCGGGTATATCTGGTCTATGCCTTCCGCCGCAGTCTCATGGGCTCAAGTATGGTGAGTAGACCATCGCCTTTCTTAGAGGACATACCGCATCATCTGATAGCCAGCAGGGAGTTGTGGCAGGGGGAGGAGAGCCAGGTAATGCCGTCTCTATATTCCCGGAATAAATCGCCGGCTAGCGGTGTCGCTAGCTCGGAGCTGAAGCCTGGCGACCATGTCCACCATGCCCACTTTGGCGATGGGGTGGTGGTGAGCCGCCGGCCGGTAAAAGGCGATACAGAGGTGGTAGTTGCCTTCAGAAGTGGGGTAGGAGTGAAGAAGCTGCTACTTAGCTTCGCTAATCTGGAGAAGGTAAAATAAGCTATTGACATTTTACACGGAAGCGTGTAAAATAAGGGTAATATGCCAATCAGAGTCTTAGACCCCAAGGTGGTAGCCCGGATTGCCGCTGGGGAGGTGGTGGAGAGACCAGCCTCGGTGGTGAAGGAACTGGTGGAGAATTCGCTGGACGCCGGCTCATCACAGATTTCGGTTGAGGTGAGGGGTGGTGGGGTGAGCCTCATCCAGGTAACCGATAACGGGGCTGGCATTCCTCCTGGGGAGGTGGGGCTTGCCTTTGACCGCTATGCCACCAGCAAGGTAGAAAATCTGGATGACCTGGAGTCTATCTCAAGCCTTGGTTTTCGTGGGGAGGCACTGCCCAGTATCGCCGCTGTGGCTCAGATAGATATGATTACCTGCGCCGCCGGTGATAAGGCTGGCACTTACCTGGATTTAAGGGACGGCGCTATTGCCAATCGCGGAAGCCAGGGGCGGTCTCAAGGGACTACGGTTACGGTGCGTAATCTGTTCCGCAAGATACCGGCAAGACTGAAGTTTCTCAAGTCGGTGGCTACGGAGAATGGCCATATCGCCAATGTGGTCAGTCAATATGCTCTTGCCTTCCCCGAGATTAAATTTTCTCTGCTCCTTGATGGTCGGGTGGCGCTGAGGACACCGGGCAATGGACGGCTGATAGACAGCATAGTTGAGGTCTACGGGGCAGAGGTAGCCGAGAACATGATTGAGCTCGAGAGCGAGGCAGCAGCTCCATCGCCCCGGGTAACGGGCATGATTGGTTTACCCAAGGTAAGCCGCTCGGGGCGGGGTTACCTCAGCTTCTTTGTCAACCGCCGCTGGGTGAACAGTCGTTTGCTGGCTCGGGCGGTGGAGGAGGCTTATCACGGGCTTTTGATGGTGGGGAAGCATCCCGTCGCCATCATCAATATCTCGCTGCCGGCTCAGGATGTGGATGTTAATATTCATCCCACCAAGAGCGAGGTGAAATTTGGCAACGAGCGCGCCGTTTTCAGCGCTGTTCATCGGGCAGTTCGCCAGGCTTTGGCGGAGCAAATCACGGTGCCCAGAATTGAAGAGGTAGCTGTAGCCTATGAATCACCATCAGGGCCAACACAGGCATTTCCCCTACCAGCTCAAGTCCGCCCTGCCAGTCCGGCACCATGGGCACCTGAGGTTCCGACATCATCTTTACCGGTGCTGCGGGTATTGGGTCAGCTCGACAACAGTTATATCATCGCTGAGGGTCCTGATGGACTATATCTTATTGACCAGCATGCGGCTCATGAGCGTGTCCAGTTTGAAAAGATTGAACGTCAGAGGTCAAGGCGGGAGATAGAGGTTCAGGGGCTGCTTGAGCCAATGACGCTTGAGGTCAGTCCCCGGCAGGAGGCGGTATTGCGGTCGCATTATCAAGACCTGGCTGAGTTTGGCTTCGCCATCGAGCCTTTCGGTGATAGAACCTTCTTGGTCAGAGCCGTGCCGGCTCTGATTTATAAGAAAGACTGGTCAGGCATGTTGCGGGAGTTATTGGATTCCCTATCTGAAGGGGAGAGGGGTGATTGGGTGGAGGGTGTAGCCGCGTCTATGGCTTGCCACAGCGCAGTGAGGGCAGGGCAGACGTTAACCGATGTCGAAATGCGTGAATTGGTGCGGCAGCTGGAGCAGGCAGCCGCCCCCCATACCTGTCCCCATGGCCGACCGACGATGATTCACCTTAGCTCGGAGCAGTTGAAAAGGGAGTTTGGCAGGACCTGAGTAGAGGCTTATATTTGTTTAAACTCGTGGAACAGATCGGAACAGAGGCTATCGGGGATGGGGGGTGAAGGCTTACTGGCAATGAGCAGTGGCGAGATGGAGATGTTGCCCTGCTCTAGTGCCCAGGTATCTGTTTTCTCATCTACTGGCTTATTTACCCTCTGGCGGGCAAACCAGTAGTACCGGCGCTTGCCGTTATATCTTTCCTCAACGGTATCGGTATGGCTCTTGATTGCCTGATAGGTGAGATTTACCCCGTTGATTTTCTCACGGGGCAGGTTGGGCAGGTTTACATTAAGGCAGGCGTCAGGCGGTATGACCCCCGACTCAATCTTTCTGGCAAGTAAGGCGGCAAATTTAGCCGCGTCATCCAGGTAGAGGTTATCCCCCAGGGCTACTGAGATGGCGATGGCGGGGAGACCATGCAGGCAACCCTGGAGGGCAGCCCCCACTGTCCCTGAAATCAGCACATCGTCGCCCAGGTTTGCCCCCCGGTTTATGCCTGAGATTACCAGGTCTATCTCATCTTTGGCCAGTTTGCCCAAAGCCAGGATAACACAATCAGCCGGGGTGCCTTCGACGGCATAGCTTTCTACCCCGCTTGCCACCGGCGCCACCTTCCTTGCCCTCACTGGCTGGTGCAGGCTAACTGAGGCGCCCATGGCGCTCAGCTCTCTATCCGGGGCTACCACCACTATATCGGCGATGCTTTTTAGCTCCCTGGCCAGTGCCCTTAGCCCATCGGCAAATATCCCGTCGTCGTTAGTCACCAGTATTTTCATATAAAGCTTCCTTTCCAACCCTGAAGTTTAACATGATGGGGATAATGAGGACAAATTATTGCCCTTTTTCCCAACCCACCCCCCATTTTTAACTAATCATTTTCTTCCCACCCACCCGCCCACAAAGGCTTTGTTCCTCTTAGACATCCCGAAAGCAAGAGGGTTAAAGAGGGGCGACAGCCCCCATAGGGTGGGTCAGGGTGGGAAGAAAGAGACAGACTAAAAACAGGGAGGGGTGATGTTGATAAATAGCCCCTGTAGTTTAGCCTTGTTGGGGCAATAGGGTTTATGCTAGTATTGAATTGGTAGAACGGAGGTTAAGGTGGAGCCTAGAATAGGTGTCTATATCTGCCACTGCGGGAGCAACATCGCCGGCACGGTTGATACCACAGAGGTTGCCCGCTTTGCCCAGGGTCTGGAAGGGGTAGTAGTCGCCCGCGACTACAAGTTCATGTGCTCTGACCCAGGGCAGGAGCTTATTAAGAAGGACATCAAGGAATTAGGTCTTAATCGGGTAGTGGTTGCTTCTTGCTCCCCGACCATGCACGAGCCTACTTTCCGCCGTGCCTGTCAGGAAGCAGGGTTAAATCCCTATCTCTTTGAGATGGCTAATATCCGTGAGCAGTGCTCCTGGGTAACTGAGGACAAAGAAGAGGCTACCGAGAAAGCCAAGGCACTGGTCAGTGCTGCGGTGAGGCGGGTTTTCTACCATCAGCCACTGGAGACCAGGGAGGTGCCGGTCAATCCCGATACTCTGGTGGTGGGTGGGGGCATTGCCGGCATTCAGGCGGCGCTCAAAATCGCCGATTCTGAGCACAAGGTCTATCTGGTGGAGAAAGACCCCAGTATTGGGGGGCATATGGCGCAGCTGGATAAGACCTTCCCCACCCTGGACTGCTCGGCATGCATTCTTACTCCCAAGATGACGCAGGTGGGCTCCCATCCCTATATTGAGCTGATGACCTATAGTGAAGTGGAGGAGGTCTCCGGGTATATCGGCAATTTCAAGGTCAGAATCAGGAAGAAGGCGCGTTACGTAGACGAAGACAAGTGTACCGGCTGTGGCTTGTGCCAGACCAAGTGCCCGTGGAAAGTAGATAGCGAGTTTGAGGCTGGCTTAGGTAAGAGAAAGGCTATCTATACCCCCTTCCCCCAGGCAGTGCCTAATATCCCAGTCATTGACAAGGAGCACTGCGCCTATTTCCTGAATGGTAAATGCCGTGCCTGTGAGAAGTTCTGTGAGGCTAAGGCTATAGATTTTGAGCAGAAGGATAAGGTGGTTGAGGTGGAGGTTGGCTCCATAATCCTGGCTACTGGTTTTAATCTTTTTGACCCCACTCCCATCTATGCCTACGGTTATAAGAGATTGGACAACGTTATCACCAGCCTTGAGTTTGAGCGGATGGTCAATTCCGCCGGTCCCACCGATGGCAATATTGTACTCAAGGATGGCTCGGAGCCGGGGAGCATTGCCATTATTCATTGCGTGGGTAGTCGGGACGAGAAATATCACGAGTATTGCTCTCGGGTCTGCTGCATGCATTCCATGAAGTTTGCCCACCAGATAAAGGAGCACACCAAGGCTGAGGTCTACGAGTTTTATATTGATATCAGGAGCTTTGGTAAGGGCTATGAGGAATTCTATAACCGCGTTCTCAATGAAGGGACGGTTTTTATCCGCGGTCGCCCGGCTGAGATAACCGACATCGCTGAAACGCCTGAAGAAGAAGGCAAGCTCATCGTCCAGTTTGAGGATACGCTGGTGGGGCGGCAAAGTCGGCAGCCGGTGGATATGGTTATTCTAAGTTGTGCCCTGGAGCCACAGCTGGATGCTGAGGCAATTGCCCGCTTATTCAACATCAGCCGCAGTGCCGATGGCTTTTTCCTAGAGAAGCACCCCAAGCTGGAGCCAGTGTCGACCATGACCGATGGCATCTTTCTGGCTGGCTGCTGTCAGGGTCCCAAGGATATACCCGATACCGTGGCTCAGGCGTCAGCGGCGGCGGCTGAGGCTCTGGTTATGATTAGTCGGGGCAGGGTGGAGATTGAAGCCGCTACGGCGGTGATTGACGAGAGAATATGCTCTAGCTGCCAGGCTTGCCTGGAGGTATGCCCCTATAACGCTATTGACTTTGATGCCGAGAAGGGGGTATGCCGGGTCAATGAAGCTTTGTGCAAGGGCTGTGGCGCCTGTATAGCTGCCTGCTTTAGTGATGCCGTAAGCCTTAGCCACTTCACCAACGAGCAAATCGTGGCTGAGATGGAGGGGGCGCTGGTCTAGTACTCGCTGGAGACGAAGCTCTTAATCTGGGCGTAGCTGAACACCGGCCCATCGCGGCAGACATAGATATTGCCGATATTGCACCTTCCGCACTTGCCGATGCCACACTTCATCCTCTTTTCCAGGGTGGTGAGCATCTGTTCCGGCTTAAAACCCAGCTTTTCCAGCACGGGGAAGGTGAACCGTATCATAATCGGCGGCCCGCAGACGATAGCCACCGCCTCTCTGGCTGAGGAAGCTACCTCCTCCAATATTTTGGGCACCACGCCTACTTTCCCTTTCCAGGTGTCATCGCCTTTATCCACGGTGGTTACCATATTTACTGTTTTGTCCTTGCCCCAGGCCTCAAGGTCATACTTGAAGCACAGGTCAGTGGGAGTGCGGGCGCCGTAGATAATATCTATCTTTTTATATTTATTCCGATTGTCGATGACATTCCAGATAAGAGACCGCAGCGGGGCTAAGCCGATGCCCCCGCCAACAAAGACCAGGTTCTTACCCTTCAGGAAATCAAGGGGGAAGCTATTGCCGTAGGGTCCCCTGAAGCCAAGCTCGGTGCCGACACCGAGCCGGTGCAGGGCATTGGTTACCCTGCCCACCCGTTGAGTAGCAAATTCCAGGTGGTGGTGGCGGGTGGGGCTGGAGGAAATGCAAAAGGGGGCTTCGCCGATACCGAAGATAGAGTATTCTCCGAATTGCCCTGACTCAAAGCTGAACTCCTTCTGTAGCTTTTTGTCCTTGAAGTTGAAATGGAAGGTCCTGACGCCGGGCGTTTCCTCGATTATCTTCTCTATTACCACTATGTGGGGCAGGTAAACATTATCCTGGGCAAAAAATCTCTGGCGGTGGCTAACATCGGTAACTGTCATTTTCTTACCCCTGTCTTGGCCGGCACGCTCTCCAGCACCTGAGTAATATCCCAGTTAACCGGACATAGCCTGATGCACCTGCCGCAGCCGGTGCAGGCGATGACATCAAAGGTCATGGGATAGAACTCGTATTTATGGCATACCTTCTGCCTTACCCGCCGCCACTTTTCCTGCCTCGGGTTCTCCATGGGCATCTTGGTATAGACGGAGAAGCCGCAGCTATCCCAGCTCCTGAACCTTGTCCCCCCCCTGACCAGCTCATCGTTAATGTCAAAGCAATAACAGGTGGGACAGAGCAGGGTGCAGATGCCGCAGCTTATGCACTTGGCGGCTACCTTCTCCCAGAATCCCTCATCATCAAAGCTGGCTTGTAGTTTGGCAACAATGCCCTCGGTATCTAGTTTTCGGGTTACCTTATTATAGGAAGTCTCTTTGGCTTGTTTGGCTTTAGCCTCATCGTCCTTGGTGGCTTCTTCTAAGTCGTTAGTCTTGACGATTAGCTCTTTACCCTTGTCGGTAACTACTTCAATCAGGAAATGGTCGCCGATATCGGTGAGCATGAGGTCAACATCGGTTGACTCTGCCGGGCTGACACCCATGGAGGTGCAGAAGCAGCTTTCGCAGGGATTAGTACAGCCCAGCCCGACCAGTACCGCATTCTTCCGCCTGGAGAGATAGTAGGGGTCTTGGTAAGCCTCCTCAAAGGTCATATCCAGTATCGCCATGGCTCTGGCATCACAGGGGCGAATGCCAAAAATCAACTGTTTATGTTCATCCTTGGGCGGTAGTTCTATATGGTAGCCTTCTTTATCTTTCTGGAAGCGGAACATCTCCTCCATCGGGGGGAGAAAGCTAGCCTTAGGGGGAATAACTGTATTTCGGTACCAGTCCAGGAAGCTGGTATCTTTCCCTTCCCACTCCGCCATCTCAGCCACGCCATTTTCCCTTGACGGAGCCAATACAGCAAACTGCCGCCTCCACTGAGTAAGGAGCTTGGCGATATCCTTTTTGTCTACCTTCTGGTTAGCCATATCTACCTGAATAAATCCTCAGCCTCTTCCTGTTCATAGTGGGTCATCAGGGGCCGGGCTTCCTTATCCATGCCTGCCTTGAAGTGGAACAGCTCATCTACCATGTCGTACATCTCTCGGGTCAGGCTTCTCAAGGGAATGTTCACCGGGCAGACGCGCTCGCACTCACCACAGTCGGTGCACCTTCCGGCAACATGGATATTTCTCACTATCTGGAAGAGAAGGTTGTCCTGCCACCGCGGCACCGGCATCACCCATTGTGGCTCAGTCTCCTCGACAAAGCACCGCTGGCAATAGCAGGCGGGACAGACATTTCGGCAGGCATAGCACCGAATGCAGCGGCTTAACTCATTGCCCCAGAATTCCCATCTCTGCTCCGGGGTCAGCCCTTTCAAATTTTCTATATCTTTCCCGCTGACTTCCAGATTGGGCGCCGGCGGTCTGGGCTCACCGAGAAGGACGTCGTATTCCTGGGGGGTGGGTAACTCACAGGCAAGGCAGTGGTCAAAGAGGACCTGGGTGGTGGAAAACTCCTTTTTCTTGCCATTAACCTTTATGATTACCTTGTCGCCTTCCCTGGTTACATCGTCCAGCTCATCTCTATCTTTACCTGTCAGCTTTTCTATTTTAGCTAGGTCAATGAGTCCCGGGCAGGGGACAGCCAGAATTACCACATCCTCCCTAACTACCTTGTTATCCTGTATCAGGCTGACGATGGAGCGGCTATCGCAGCCTTTAGCCACGATACCCACTCGCCCCTTTATCTCGGTCAGAAAATCGGCTAGATTATTGACGATAAAGGGATTGATTACCAGGCGGTCGGCATCGTTTTTATCTTTGGTTATGAGGGGGGTGGTGGTAAATTTCAGGCTCCCCGGCTCAAAGCCGATAATCCAGTCAACTCTGCCTTGCTCTAGTAGTGCCTTTGCTTCTTGCCTTAGTTTTTGTTCCATCTCCCCGTCTTTCGGAGAACAGTTGGTTGGGACCACTCTCCTTTAGCTCTTTGATCACCTCAGTGACTACCTTGGTGAATTTTCCCCCCTCTGAAGCCGAAACCCAGCTGGCTTGAATCCTCTGGGGCTCAACGCCCAGGTACTCGAGGAATCTCTTGGTGATGGCTATCCTTCGGCGAGCGCGGTAGTTTCCCGTTTGATAGTGACACTCACCGGGGTGGCAGCCTGAAACTAGCACCCCGTCAAAACCCAGGCGCAGAGCCTTGAGGATGAACAGCGGGTCAACTCTGCCGGAACAGGGGACCTTTATTATCCTTAGGTTGGCTGGATATTGCTTGCGGCTGGTTCCGGCTAAATCGGCACCGGCATAGCTGCACCACTTACACAGGAAACCGATCAGCTTGGGTTTCCATTCCGTCTTTTGCTCCATCTCGACCTCAGAGAAGTAAAGCCGTTAGTCATTGTATCATAGGGATGGGGCAGCATCAAGCGTATGTACTCGTTCAATTACTTAGCTGCTTTCCCCAAAGTCCTGCCGAAATTGTTTACTGATGCTTATTGTTCTCACCCACCCTTAAAGGCTTCGCCTCTATCACACTCCGGCCCTCACCCCAATGGGAAGCAGGGCAGGAAGTTTTAGAAGCACAGCTTGTGAGGGCGGGCTGGGTGGGAATAAGGACAAATAAACACGGGGGAAGAGAGAGATAGCAAATTGCCTTACCTGCGGTGGCACTGCTATACTTCCCATAAGAGCTTCGGAGCTATGAAAACCAGCGATTTTGATTACCACCTTCCCCTTGAGCTTATTGCTCAGACCCCGGTTGAGCCCAGAGACCAATCGCAGCTTATGGTTCTAGACCGTAGCCATAGTTCAATCGAGCACCACCGTTTTTTTGAAATGGTTGATTATTTGCAGGCGGGAGACGTTTTAGTATTTAACGATAGCCGTGTCATCCCCGCCCGGCTAAAGGGGAGGAAGGTTGATACCGGGGGTGGGGTGGAATTCTTGCTGCTGCGTCGGCTTGAGACTGCTGTCTGGGAGGCATTGGTAAAGCCCGGTAAACGGGTCAATATTGGCACCAGGGTCGAGATAACAGGCGATTCTGCTGCCGGCAGCGTTAAGATTTGGGCTGAAATAATCGGGGAGGGGCAGAATGGAATAAAGGTGGTACGATTCTCTGATGAGAGGCTATTACTGCAATTAGGCAAAATTCCGCTGCCACCATACATACATACGCCTTTGACTGAGCCTGAGCGGTATCAGACAGTCTATGCTCAAGCACCCGGCAGCGTAGCCGCGCCCACTGCCGGGCTACATTTCACCTCTGAGCTACTCAGCCAGATAGAACAGATGGGGGCCTCCTGCCTGTTTGTTACCCTCCACGTGGGGCTGGATACCTTTAGCCCGGTTAGAGAAGAAGACCCGCTAAAACACCCCGTCCATAAGGAATACGGCATATTAACTCAGGAGGCAGCTACCGAGTTATCCAGGGCTAAGAGGGAGGGGCGGAGGGTAATTTGTGTTGGCACTACCACAGTGAGAATCGTGGAGGAGGCAGCAAAGGCCAGTAAGCCATCTCTTTTACAGCCATTTGAGGGCTGGGTAAGCCTGTTTATTCTGCCTGGATACCGGTTCCGTATGGTTGATGCCCTTATAACCAATTTTCATCTACCCCGGTCAACGCTGCTAATGCTGGTGGCTGCCTTTGGTGGCAGAGATTTTATTATTCGTGCCTATGGGGAGGCTATAGCCAGGAAGTATCGATTCTACAGCTTTGGCGACGCCATGCTGATTTTATAACGTGAGAAAGCATCCTCTTTACAAAGCCAGTTTTTCAGACTAAAATAGATATGTTTTGCGGGAGTAACTCAGTTGGTAGAGTCCCTGCCTTCCAAGCAGGTTGTCGCGGGTTCGAGTCCCGTCTCCCGCTCCACAAAGCTTCGATTCAGCTTTGAAGCTCGCCTGACGTTGGCGGGTCTTTTTGTTACACCGACCCCTGAGGGAATTACAGGAGGGCAGGTATGGATATCGTTGAAGCCGTTAATAAAAGGAAGAGCATCAGGGCTTTTAAGCCTGACCCTGTACCCCGGCTGATTTTGAGAGAGATAATGGAGTTGGCTTTGCGGGCTCCTTCTTGGGCGAATACCTAGCCATGGGAATTTACTATAGTAGCCGGGAGTAAGCTGGAGGAAATAAGACAAATCTTCATCGAAAAAATAGAAGAAGAACCTACCCCTGACATCGCTCGTCCTCGGGGATTTCCCGAACCCTATGACAGCCGTATTCGTGCGCTAGCTCGTACTGAGCTTGAGGTAAAGGGAATACAACGGGAAGATAGGGAGGGAAGAGGATGGTGGCGACTGCGGGGTTTAAAGCATTACGGAGCTCCCAGCGTCATCTATATCTGCATTGACCGCTCTTTTTACTTTCAGGGTAAAGACATAAATGTATGGCCCATATTTGATTGTGGTTTGGTAGCTGAGAACATCATGCTTCTAGCCACCAAGTATGGACTGGGAACCGTTGCTCAAGCGCAGGCTGTTACATATCCTGAGGTATTGAGGAAGGTGCTGGGGATACCAGATTCCAAGCTCATAGTGCTGGGAATAGCCATTGGCTATCCTGACTGGGACGACCCGATAAATCAGTTCCAATCAGAAAGGGAGCCGCTGGATAATTACGATGTAGATGAACAGTCCCACTTGGTAGCTCAATAAACAAAGGTGAGCTTATAGGTTATGGCGCGTCACAATTTTGCCAGCTTTTTCCCTCTCCATTGGTCAAACCATACAATCAGTCCTGGCATCACAGCAATGGTTATTACCAGGCAGAGGAATACGCCGAGCACCGTGGCGATACCAAAGTCACGAACCATCACAAAGTTTGACACTATTAGAACACCAAAGCCTCCCAGAGTAGTCAGGGCGGTGGTTACTATAGCCCGTCCTATTTTTGATATTGCCGTGGCCATAGCCTCTTGAGGTGATAGTCCCTGTTTTTTCTCTTCCTCATACCGTCCCATAAGCAGCACCATGAATTCGGTACAGATGCCGATGATAATAACACCCAGAACGGCGGTGAGCGGGTTAAGTGGAATACCAATGAGATACATATCCAGTGAAGACCAGGCGATTACGGCGCCAACCGGTATGATAACAAATATGGCACTACTGAAACGTCGGTAGACCAGCAAAAGGACTACAAATACCGCACCGAGGCAGATAAGATTCATGGTAAGCCTTTTGCCCACTACGGCATCCATGGTGCTGGCACCGAGGGCAAGGCTGCCGACGGATGAAATCTGCACGTCAGGTGGTGGCTGAGCCTCAGATTCCATAAGCTGGAGCAGGTCGTGGATTTCCTCCAGAGATATGTACTCAATACTGAACGACGCGCTGGCCATGGTGCGGTCACTGGAGAGGACCTGCTCTAAGTAGAGGGGAGGCGTGTTTTCCAGTATCACTTCAATTTGCTGTTTACCCGGAATTATTCCCCCGGCGGCTTCACTAACCAGTACCGCCGGGCTATTCACCGAGATGAGTTCAGGGTGGAGCGCCAGTGCTTCCTCCTGGTATTCTTTCAGCCAGCCAAGTACCGCCGGGCTGGCTGCATCATCGGCCTCTATCATGAAGCGAATATTACCTCCACTACCAGTGATTTGGCGCAACTCTCTCAAGTCCCTGAGTTCAGTTATGTTCTGAGGCATAAGTTGTTCGAAGTCGGTATTCTTTGGTAGCCAGTGGTCAACCACGCCACCAGCAACGGCGAAAATAACCGCCACAATAAAAATCCACAGCGTATGATTAATCGCAAGCTTGCCAAGGCGTAAAAGAATACGTTCAATACGGCCGCTCGCCTCCGATGATTCTTTTCTTAGCCGGTCAATAGGTGCCCTCTTGTCAGCCAGATAGACAATACTGTGAAGCAGGAATAGAGCTATTATGTAGCTTAGAACGATACCAACCGCCAGCACTATTCCGAAGTCATGAATCATGGGCACCTCGGATATGTAGAGCGTGATAAAGCCAATTATGGTTGCCAGCAG